>Ga0123355_10000950_pt1 | contig 40138 bp, 24 predicted proteins | sample TergutEmb28metaG_3_FD_89872 | JGI IMG/M metagenome (GOLD analysis project Ga0123355, IMG submission 89872) | Embiratermes neotenicus P1 segment gut microbial communities from Petit-Saut dam, French Guiana - Emb289 P1 | ecosystem: Host-associated > Arthropoda: Insects > Digestive system > Gut ...
AAATACTCCTGGTACTCATTTCTGTTAGAGGCTGAGTCGACCCCAGGGCCATAGTGCGATCGGAAGGATTTTATGTCAATGAAAAATCCACTGACACCAGCTGGGATCGAACCAGTGACCTTCTGATTTGTTACACAGAACCTTAACCACTGTGCTACTGCGGTCCCCAGCTATGCATGTGGTCTAGCTTATAAGTGTCACACTGTGTGGCAGGTGTACCTAATGTTAGGCAGCATCGGGTTACACTAAGGGATTGTTAGCTGCAAAGGAAGAAATGTGGTGTAACCTGTATTATTAAGGCTAGTGGACTGTAGATGAAGAATCATGAATAATTCGGAAACTTGCTTAAGAAGAGAGAAACAGACATTAACTTCAAATAAAATGTAATCTTGGATAGCTCAGGCAGGAATGTCACATGTTGCAGGCTGGATGACCGGGTTTCACTTCTCTGTAGAGACAATTTTTTCTTCAGCATGTTGATACTGGTATTGTGCCTCAACCATTGTTTCATCCCAACAGTGCTGGTTCTTTATCTATAGGGATAAATGGCTGAAAAGTGAAATTGACCACTGACCTTCAGCTTTAGAATATGTGGAGTTGCTTTTGTGCTCCTACATGTTGTCATGGTGTGGTGGTTATTCACAAGAACATTTTTACTTGTCCCTCTCCTTTACATAAAAATGCCTCAAAGTTGATTTAGAAGCTCATTTACTTTTCAGGATTCAAGTCTTCGGGTTGGTACACTGTGCTGACTGGGAAATATGTACCAACATTTTAAGAAATGTAGTTTCTTCATTACCCTGGGTAAGCAGTCCAAGGGGAGTACCTCTGTTGCACCCTCCTTGATGTGTTTGACCCTGCAGATGCAGGCATTATGATCCCGTTAAATGCCAGTAAATATTTGCCAGTCAACATGGCGTAATGCTGTAGAAGATCCGAATCTTAGCAGTGCACCACTTTGAGAACATCACATCTATAATTTGCTTTTCTTCCAGCTTGGGAAGGGAACAAACGGTGCAAGCAGATTCGTGACCAAGTGATTGCTGATGCAAAATACAATCCTTTACAAGTGTTTGAACTGTTGCTGAACACTGCACAGTTTGAACTTAAGATCAGGGATCTGTTCAGACATGTGAGTTACATTTCATTGTGTTAGCGTATTCATAGCAGGACAGTAGGATGTGACTTTTGTGGCTGTCAGGTTACTGGTATGAGCACAGTTACCTGAGTGCATTTTGTGCCAGATTTGTAAGGTTGTAGTTCCATGCCTTTTTTGAGAGATGGCAGGAGCTGTGAATTTATAGAAAACTGATACATTTGACATTGTGACAAAATAAAGTTAAATTAGAAAATACAGATTTCTTTGGGTTTGTGAATATGTTGACAGAATGGAGAGCAGGTTTCACCACACAAAGGAGAGAATGAGATAGCTTTCTTGAACATTTGCAAGATGAGAACTGTAAATCAGAACCAAATCAGCAGATTATGTTTACTGTGCGTTTGAGTTTATATTTCAGTGTGGTACTGCTACATAGTGGCTGGCTGATGTTGGGTAGGCACCAGATAGTCACAAGTGAATGAGTTAAATACACATTCAGATTACAAGTAGAAAAATGGTATTATATCATGTTTTTACAGTGAATAAGTATTGAATTAAAGTCCAATTTCTGACAGTTGAGTGAATATTGGCTAACACAATGTTCTCTTCCATAAGAGTGAAAGGGTTAGCATTACACACTTATTACACCTGGTAGCTAACTAACATAGGTACCTGATTATTAGGCAAGAATTGTTTCTTATTCTGCATCTGAATAATGAGAGTCACCATGTGATCACATGCAGTTAAACATGTTCTATGTAGGTATTTTCCTGAAAGTTTATGTTTATGAAGGGAGATGATCTCATATGCAGGGCTTTCTTATATTCAGGTAAATACATCATAATCATCTATTCATTCATTGATGTTTCAAATGTGATGGGTTGTCTTATGACATAGCCTCGTTTGTTCTTCCTTGTGTGCCCGTAGGCAAACCTCTTTGTATCTTTGTACTTTCTTTTTCTTTGTGTACATTTTCCCACACTTATTTCTCCAACTTACTGGGATTCGTTCCGTTGATCACTTATTTGTCATTTTTGTTTTTTACTAATTCTGTAGGAAGTATGTTCTGCTGTGTGTTTAATACATTAAAGTACTAAGTAGCAGGTACAGTATTGAGCAAGCAAAATACAATTCACATCACACTTTGTCAAAGGTTATGGTATACTCATAGTGAGCTACAAAAACTTGGTCATGATTGGGTGTTGGCTGGCTAGCAGGTCCTAAATTCCCTGTAGATAAACAATTTTTCTCTTCACCACCACTGTGTTCACACAAGCCTTGGGGGCTTATCATATAGGTCCTGTGGCGTCTTTTTTTTGGAAATACAGCAGGTAGAGCACGAAGCTAATCACTCAGCACTGTTTGTACCTGAGAGGAATGCTTGGAACTTTGTACTATTCCTCCCACATGCCATAATGCTATACTGGAATATCTTGCATTTTTATGGCATGTATGATATTATTGTATAATATTTTTTCATGGCTTGTGTTGTTGTTTGTATTCTTTGTACAAGATGTTTGCTCCCTAACTGCTGGACTTGTTTAAACTAAATTATTTTTGTTTCCTGTTGCAGCTGTTGGTGGAGAAACCAAACAAGTGGGAAAAATACAAGAAAGAAGGTGTAGAGCACATGACAGAACTGTCTGAAGTATTCTCAGGGATGAAGCCACTCACGAGAGTTGAGAAGAATGGTAAGTATAAGTGTTGTTATCTTTACATATATTAAAATGTTTCATAATATGTTGATGTAACACTTAACCCAAAATGCTGTTCTTTTTTCAGGACAGATCCAATTTGTTATTGTGTAAAATTTTAGTTCTTGTTAACACTTGGAAGAAACAGGTTCTTTTGCTGCCTTGTTGGCTTCCATGTTTGATGTGTGATAATAAAATAAAGCTGTAATTGTGCACACCATGAAGGCTTATGGGGAGGAAGCAGCATCGTTCCACATTCTTAACCTTGGCACTAAATGGGAGTTAGTGGTCATCTTCATGTGCTGGCTGCTTGTCTTCTGAAGTGGAACACCCCCTACTCATTAAATAGGAGTTTGGATTTCCATCAGAACCAGTATGGACACTTTGGACAAGATAAAAATGTGTTGCTTCTGCTTGATGTTGAATCATGTTTCCTTACTGAGTATACTGTTCCATCTTCTGCAGGAAGTAGAACCATGATTCTTTACTGACTCTGCTGTCCAAGCTTCTCCTGGAAGTTGAATTGTGACTCCTTACTATGTGTGCTGTCCAAGCTTCTGCTGAAATTAGAACTGTGGTTTAGTACTGACTTTTCTATCCCAGTTTCTGCTGGAAGTTTATTCATGATTCCCCATTGACTGTGCTATACCAGCTTATGCTGGAAGGTGAATCATGATCCCTTACTGACTATGCTATGCCAGCTTCTGCTGGAAGTTGAACCATAGTTCCTTACTAACTTTGCTATTCCAAATTCTGCTGGAAGTTGAACCATGATTATTACTGAATATGCTATCCTAGCTTCTGCTGGAAGTTGTACCATGATTCCTTACTGACTATGCTTCCATGCGTGGTAATATAAAGTAATAGCTGTGATGGACATGTGGGTTCAGAATTGTAGTAATGAGCCTCTGGTGAAATTATTTTGTAGAAGACTGAGGAATAATTGCATGGATAATATTATTTGTATTTGAGAGAAGTAGGTAGTGAATGTAGAGATGGGTGAAACTAGCTCAGGATTGTGTCCTATGGCAGTTGTTGGTATTACTGATGTCAAACTTTTGGATGCAGTGAGTTAGTGTATACCTGAAGAGGTTGATAATGCCAGGATACTTTTGATAGTGTAGGCATAAGAATTGATCAGTTAGAAACAATAGTTTATTCTGTGGGGATGAACAGGGCTGTATTTTATAATGATTGATATTTAATGTCATTACTAGTGTGTTTTATTGTGTTCAGTGTTAGTCAGTTGTAACTTCTATACGTGAGCTTCAGATCAGACATCCTCTTTATGTTGTGTGCATGTGTGTTTTATTTAATAACACTGTTAATTGTTAGAATTGTATAAGGTCAGTGGCAGATGAGTGAGTGAGTAAAGGAATGAATGTGGAGCATTGCTGGAATGGTGGTGAGAGGGGAAAACTGACGCACTTGGAGAAAAATAAGTCCCAGAGCCACTTTGTCCACCAACTTCATCACCAAGTTGTATGACACAAAATATACATCTGATTAACCCTTTAAAACACAATGGTTATTATATGTACCACTTGCTTTAACAGTAAAGAACTGTGGATATTGCCCAGAGAGAGAGAGAGAGAGAGAGATCCATTTTGTAAACAGAGTTAATCTGTTGGTCTCTATGTTGGGGATGCAGCATGTGCGTCTTTGTGTAGAAACTGAATTTTTGAGCCTTACATGCATGAATCAGGTTTTTGAAAGGTTATATGCTATTATGTGAAACATTTCTAGATGTTATACATAGTCAGTGAAATAGAATGAAAAATATTTGTCTTAAATCTGTGTCAGATAGAAATGTTTTATTTAAAAACACTCTCACTTACTAGGATTATACATTGTTGATGGGTGATGAATTAATTATGAGTAGGAGCATTGGCAGAATAAAACCAACAAGGGGAAGGCAAAGTACTGTGAGTGAAGCTGTCTCAGTGCCTCTTTAGCCTTCACAAATCCGACATGGAGTATGTGGAATTGAATCCAATCCTCTACAGTGAGAGGCTTACAACTACAGTTTAGGATGGAGCTTTGTGGCCCCAAATGCTTGGAAGATGTAGGTGGAATGTATAGGTGGATGGAAAACATCATAGTTGTGAGGACAAGTGTGTGTGGTGTGGTGTGGTATACTGTTTGAAAACATTTGTTGCAAGAACTGCTATGAGAACACAGTGTTTACACAAAACTGTTAACTGGTGAGTAGACAGCATTTCTACTCATTCTTATAATAAAACCAACAAGTTGCACTAATATATCAAATTTATTTTTGGAATAGGACTTTACATGTTTTGGACAGCTTCTGTGTCCAACATGTAGAGTCCTATTCCAAAAATAAATTTGAGATATTAGTGCCACTTGTTGATTTCATTATAGGAATATATCACGATGCACAATCCTCTGAATGTCGAATTTCTACTTGTATAGCATGAACTGGACAATTTAGAAGAGGAGGTACGTTTTGAAATGTCATGCAGACATTAAAAGCTCTGTCCCATACTGTACATGCCTGAACCATGTCACAACACTGAATATTCTTGTTTATGACCTTTGCTGCAGTAACGTATGTAGAAACTGAGTATACCTTTCCACCTTGATATTTTTTCTGTGACTTTATAATTGTGCTCTTGCAGAAAATCTGCAGGCTTGGTTTAGAGCAACGGGGAAAGAAATAGATTCTTTGAAGCATGAAGATGCAACAGCATCAGGCAGAAAGATAGTGCAGCTTATTCAGGCTCTTCAAGAAGTTCAAGGTAAAACAGGAAAATTAAATCTTACTTCCAGTTGAAATACATTTTCTATAGCAGTGGTGTGCATTCTGTGGCCTTTGATCCTTTTCTTCTAAGTGACCCATGGAGCCTTTAGTTCCTTGACATTCTAATGAACATCAGCCTCATATAAATTCATTTGGGAATAGACATAAATGTATCAGTATTATTTTGTAAAGAATCTGTGCAGTTCATTGTACTATAATACCAATATGAATGAAATGAATAAAAGTTGATATATCAATATACTGATAGTGTGTTTTGAAAATCATTTGTGGCACTGCACCAAATCACACATGCCTGAATGGCCTGCATTTAGGAAAGGTTGCACGCCACTGTTTTATAGCAGTTATGTCTTCTTGGATATTCAGCTACATTGATATGAGACCATCATGTTTCTTCATCATCAGTGACTGATGTGAAGAGTGACACAATCACAACTTAGATATTAGAGGGTCCAGTTTTTATTGGCCAGGAACTGGCACATGTAAGAGTAGTGTGTTCACCTGTCTTATCATTGGCCACACTTAAGTCTTTGGTGCTGAACAATGCATGCACTGTGTCATATGGTACTGGGTTCAGTTCCCAAATCAAGCAGCATTTGCATCAGCAAATTATGGTCACTTTGTACAGCCCAATTGGGGTGTTTCCCTTCTGATTCTGCCCCCCCCCCTTTTTTTTGGGGGGGGGTATGATATTGCATCAAAAAATGAACTCATGTGTTTAAATTTGGAGTTTTGCAGAATGCTCCAGGAATTTAATTCCAGTGCCTAAGGGTTAGTGTTGTTTAAGGTACAGGAAATATTTACAGCAGCCCTCATGGAAGCATTATCACATATGAAACCCTCATTCACCAGTAATTTTTAAGAGTTTATTTTATCCCACAGTTCAGCTTACTATATTTCATAAAAGAGTCTTGAAGTGGCTATTTCCAGCTTTAAGTGGGCTTTGCACTGTCTGAAAGTGTTTCTAGACAGATGACCGTGTTCTCAGGTTGAAAGATGAACTGTTTTTCTGTGCAGTATTTGTTCCAGCAATTTGCACACATAAGTATAAATAACTGTTTGTTATTTATGATCACAAGTGCCATTAGTTGGAAAAAGTATTGCCTAGTCAATCTGTTGCATAAAATATGTATAACATTATATGACAATTTGTTTTCAAAAACATTCCTTCATTTCTTGCAAAGAAAGTCTGTGTTCCATCCATTTTAACTTCACTATTTTAATCATTAATACTCAGATGCACTCCATTTCAGTGGATGGGCAGTGGGTTAATTCCTTGTTTTAACTTGTAAATGACCTGCTCCTCTGTACTTCTCACTTCCTTACTTGTATCTGTTGGCACTGTTTTTGTAAGATTTGTTGATATTGGTCTAGCCTCATACACATGGCAAAATTGAACTCACCTACTGGTATGTAATATACTAGTCAATGGTATAAAAATTTAGGGAGCATTGTTTGCATGCTATGCATTAAAGACAGTTTAAAAATAAAGGCTCACTTATCCCAGTAGTGGTTGTTAATCAAGCAGAATTGTAGGAAACTTAACCAGCATAAATAATGGATGTACAGATAAACAAGGCAAAATGCATTATTATGCTGGGCCTTCTCTTCTGTGTGCATTCTAGATGTTAAACATGAATTTTAGGAGTTAACTATTTTTTAATTCAGTGATTGTCACATTTCTTTATTTTATTTTCATTATTAGAGTCACTAGTTGAAATGAACCTTTACCAGACATACAGGTCTGTGTTGTCCCATTCAGTATATGTCATTTTCATCCAAAAGGGAAAACACTGTCTCACAGTGGGAATTTAAGTTGAATGGTGCTCCAGCCACACAGAAAGTGGCATTTAAAAGGCTGTGCACTGAAGGTTAAACATTGATTCTCAACTGAAGGAAAGTAAAGTTTACCCGGGAACCAGCCATGAAGGCCTAGAAGGGGAGGAGATGTGTAGCTCTTCTGTTTCTTTAACCTTGGCACTAGATGGGGCTGAATGGTGAGTGCCACTGGCTGGCCACTTTACCACAGGAAAAGACCTGGTACCCACCGTATAGGAGGCTGGGTGGTCCTCACGTCTGGTCTGGACAGGTGTGGAAAATCCTACTCCCCACCAGGATTCATTCCACAGACAGTCCAGCCCATAGCGAGTTGCTATACTAATTATGCTATCCTGGACCATTTCATTTTCAACTGCTAACACTAATATCAGAACTGAAAAACAAAACTTAAGAACATTAGTTCTGTCATCACTTGAGTCACATGTAAGTGTATTGTCACTGTTAATTGAAACTGGTTCATTTTAAGAATTCGACCCGTTAGAAAGTAATCTGCAACTACGCCAGTTCCTAGCAGACACAAGACACTACTTGCATCAAATGATCCGCACCATCAACGTCAAAGAGGATGTCCTAATCACCCTGCAGATAGTTGGAGATCTCAGCTATGCATGGGAAATTGTTGATTCATACACCAGTATCATGCAGGAGGGAATCAAGGAGGATCCTTCATTGGTCATTAAACTCCGTGCAACATTTCTCAAGGTAAGGGAGAGTATGTAGTATGGAGGTAAATTTCCTCTGCTTCCTGTTCTTTCTCATATTTTCTTCCACTATTAACCCTTGTTTCTCCTCTCTATTACTCTTCTATCCCTGTTTTTGTGTGCTGCTTCCTCCTCCTTTTTTACTCTTCTACTTTCCATTCTTCCCCACAATTTGTTTGTCTTTTACCGCAGCCCATACTTTCTTCTACTTAAGTAAATTACTTTGATGAGCCTTATTGAACCCATACATCTTTGCCTTTTACTTGTAATTGGAGAGTGTCTGTAGGTATCCTCTTCTAATTGTTAGTCGTGTAGTATGTCTTCGCATTTCTAACTTGTTACAGCATTTGTGAATTCCTACTGTGTTCTCAATTCTGTCATTCCTGTTTATCTTTTTTTTAGTTTTATGTAACTTGTGTTGTTGATTATCACTGAACAGTTAAGTTACCTAGAAATGCTTCTAAGACCAATAGTGTTTTTAAACCTCTTATCTTAAGCTTAGTGTGACTGTTAGGAAGGAATTGCTAGATTGTTTCATACAAACTTAACACACGGTAGATAGTGTATGTATAAATATTTGAACTTGGAGTGTAGAATATAAAAGAATAAAAGAATACTGAATGTGTTATAGAGTGTTTTGATGTTGCTAAACAGATGCAGGGAAAAACTTTACCCTGCAGTAGTTTGCATCATCCATTACCATTTCCAGAGTGGGAAGTTTCTCCATTCTTCTTATGCATTTGCTACTCTTTCCTTACTGTATTTTTTGTGTTTTCCCTCATTTTGTGTCTCTGCCTTGTTCTTGTCCTATGCAGTTGATTTTAATCCAACATTTCAATTTTTCAAACTCTGTAGTGAATCTCAGGTGTCAACCATGCATCACACATGATCTTACTACTGTTCTCTTAATGTGACCAATTCTTTGTATATGTTTCCACTGTTGAATCCCACTTATTGCCCTGGTTTCAGTTTTATGTCCCTTGTCCTAAATAAATGGGAAAAATATGTGCAAAATTGACTTCATATTGAAGTATTTGCATTTTTATTTCAGTTGTCTTCAGCGCTAGAAATTCCACTATTACGTATCAACCAAGCACACAGCCCTGATCTGGTGTCAGTGTCACAGTATTATTCTGGTGAACTGGTTGGTTATGTTCGCAAAGTTTTGCATATTATCCCAGAAACAATGTTTGGACTGCTAGCACGAATAGTTTCCCTTCAGACATCAGTCATTAAGGAGCTCCCAACTCGACTTGATAAAGATCGTCTCAGAGAGTTTGCACAACTTGAAGATCGTCATGAGGTTAGTCATGAAGATTTTCTTTATTATTCCTAATGACATTACACTAATTATGTACTTTAAATTACTGACATTGTGGTAATTTTTCACCTACTTTATGCTCTTTTTTTTGTGAAATTAGGGTAGTAAATTCTTGTATGTTTTGCGTATTCTGTTCTTACACAAAAAAAGCAAGTAACAGTGTAAAATTACATCAACAAAACCAGGAAAATGCAGCAGCAAGTATAAAATCTAAGCATCTACAATAGACAACATTTATGCTGCATCAGAGAAACTGGTCACAATATGAGGTCTGTTATTAAACAAGTTATATGTGAATCTGATGATTAAATGTTTTCTGTAGGTTGCAAAGCTGACCCATTCTGTTTCCATTTTTACTGAAGGCATCTTGATGATGAAGAGTACACTGGTGGGAATTATCAGAATAGATCCAAAGCAGCTGCTAGAGGATGGAATTCGCAAGGAGCTGGTAAAGCACATTGCAACTGCTCTTCACACAGGACTTACTTTCAACCCAAAGTCCAAGGTAGGTGCGATGCTTGTACTTGCACAGGCATACCATAAATTAGATGTATTCATACAGTCACATTTCACTTGAAGAAAACCTTTAAACTTATGTTCCTCTCATGAGGTTCGTCATCCCATTGTGTTCTCTGAAATAACTAATGTAGAGTGTCTGTACTTGTCTAACACAACTATATTTATTGGTAGAATATAAAGTGTTTTCTACATAAGGTACAATTACATATTTATTTGTTTGATTCTCATTCCTACTCACAAACATTGTATGAGAAAATGACACGACAAAGAGAATTATAACTCTACATGTGAAATTGTACAGATGAGATTATTGTGATATTAGCCTGATTTATGTAAAACAGTAAGATACTGCTAACAGCTATAATAAGTTTATAAACTTAAAATTATAGTTACAGTTGCTACATATTATTGTACAGTGTATATTGTATACTTTAGTGTAATTACACAGCACACATAGACATAATATGATACCTACCATAGATTTAACTATAACAAGCTTAGACATAGCTTGATAACAGCATGGACCCCTCATGTAACCCACACCACCCAACCTTTCTGACAGATATGAGATCTCATACCCTCTTTACCCCCTCCCTACCCCAAATAAACAGCCCATGTATGTTTTGTATAACTGCTTAATAAGTATTTCACGTACAACCTGAAGATGGCCATTATCAAGTGCCGAAACATGTAGTTGTACCTTATGTAGAAAATACTTTATATTCTACCAATAAATATAGTTGTGTTAGACGAGTACACACACTCTACATTACTTATGTTCCTCTGGCTGTATTCCCACTGTCCCAGTACTTCACTGCACTTATATTAATTGTACAACATGATGAACAGAAATAAATAAGTTACATATAAGTGAATAACACAAAACAAATGTTGATGCACTTAAAAGTGTTCTTTTAAAGATTACTTTGAAATCTGTTGGCAGCCATTATACAATCACTTAATTTTTTGGTCCTGTTGGATTGGTAGTTCTGTAATATTTATTTTTTTCAGTCATGAAATACACTTTGGTTGATATTAGTCCTCCTGTATCTGCCCACCATTTTTCCACTGCCCATTATTTTCCAGGCTTTGGTTTGGTAGGTAATGTAATAGGTGGGTTTTCAGATCACCCATAGAATATGGTTGTGTTTTTCAGACAAGTGAACTGGTTGGAAAGTTGGAAGCTCTGGGGAAGATAATGGATGGACATCGCCGCTCTTTTGAGTACATTCAGGATTATGTAAATATTTATGGGTTGAAGATATGGCAAGAAGAGGTGTCACGCATTATTAGTTACAATGTGGAACAGGAGTGCAACAATTTCCTGCGTAACAAGGTTCAGGATTGGCAGAGTATTCATCAGAGTAAGACGATTCCTATCCCAAAATTTCCTCCAACAGACAGTGCATCTGTCAATTTCATCGGACGCCTGGCCAGAGAATTAATACGAATCACTGATCCCAAGTAAGTAGATTGATATTCCATCACATCATTTATCATTCAGAGCTACGTAACCAAATACCAAACATAATACTGTGAAATGAAATTTGAAAGTGCCTTGCAGTTCCTTTTGAAGCACCTCCAAATGGAATTTTTATCTCAAACTCAGTACGTTTGTAGAAGTGCTATGAGTTGTAATTGTGGAGGGTGAAAATGAAAATCTGGGAACGTCTAAGAACACTTGTGTTTGTCACTGTTTCATTTTCTTTGTCTTCAGAACGGTAAATCGAAGAACAGAGAACAAAAATTGTTTTTGCCAGTTAGTGTTAAGAAGAGCAAATAATTTTTTTTACTCTGCAGGCTAGCATAGTCAGTACTGTGACTACGCTGTGGGCTAGGTGATGGAAGAATCGTGGTTGAATTCCTTGTGGAGAGGATGTTTTTCTTGTATCTAAAGTATCCACACTAACTCTGGTGCCCACCCAGCCCCCTATTCAGTGGGTACCAAGGGGGCTTTTTTGCTGGTGGTAAAATGGCTGTTGCATGGAGTTGACTGCTGACCTCCCACTACTGCTAAGGTTAAGAATGAGTGGAACTATACCACTGCCACTATGACACGCACAGGGAGAACTCTGCAATAAATAGAGGATGCAGAAAAATATGTGCAAAAGAATTTTGTTTTAAAATTTGTAAATATGACAGGAAGTGGATAGGGACAGGAGTAGTTAATAATTAGAAATGTATTTTGTTAATCTGTTTTCCTTTCTAAGTTATGTGTTGACGTCCTGCAAATAGAGATCAGTTGCTATGTTTGTTGGGCCAGTTTGCATTAGTCATGGAAAGCATTTATTACATTCATCATGTCTGCCCATCCATCTGCCTGCTTGCATCAGCGTAGCTCCACTGGATTGATTTTCATGAATTTTGATATTGAGAATCATTATGAAAATCCATTGAGAAAATCCAAATTTGGTTAAAATCATTAAATATTTGATACTTTATATGAAGAAATGAGTATGTTTTGTACTGTTGGCAGTGGAATATGTAGCATGACAGTACAGGGAACACATTTCTATGCTTTCATGACAGACCTTTCTATATTCATGACATTGTTGACAGTGATATATACATCAACAATATGTAGGGAATGCATTGTCACATTTGCATGGCAACAGCGGTTATGCGAAAATGCAACAATGTTGTGTTATACATACATTGCCTACCTTGTATTTGACTCTTTTCTTAAATAACCTAAGAATTGATACACTGAAATCCTCAAATAATATAACATTGGTTACCAGCATTTCATCCTTAATTTTCAGGACAACAGTGTATATTGAGCACATGACAGCCTGGTATGATCTTAAAACACATAATGAGGTTATAAATCTAAAATTCTTCTCCAAAATCACCAAATCAGTGGGAACAGCTGGACTAACAGGACTTGATCGTCTTTTTTCCTTCATGATTGTCACAGAACTGCAGGTATGCTTTATGAACATGTTTCACTTTACTTGCAACTGTGTTTTCTTAATTATTTCCATGGTAAAACCAACAAGATGCACCAATGTATCAAATTTATTTTATTTTGGAATGACACTCTACATGTTTCGGACGGTCCTTCCGTCCATCATCTGGAGTTCAAGACTGTACATACAGCAACAGGCATCTGCTGTATGTACAGTCTTGAACTCCAAATGATGAGTGGAGGGACCATCTGAAACATGTAGAGTGTCATTTGAAAATAAAATAAATTTGATTCATTGGTGCATCTTGTTGGTTTTACTATAGAAATAATATTATGATGCATGGCCCTATGAATATGAAATGTGTTTTCTTAAGTCTCACTTGTTTTGTTTTTCTTGTGGACAGAAGTGCCATGAAGGCACTGCATTATTGTGTGTTGTAGTCAGATATATAAAAGAACAGCATTCAGATTTCTTAAAGTCTTACGGTGTTTGGAATTAATTAATATTCCATCATATTTTGAGTATCCTGACTTTGAATTTGAGTCTGGATACTTGGCATTATAACCAAGGGTATTCTTGGATTTCTTAGTTCTTAGAAGCAGGTGCTGGGTTAAAAGAGGTCCTGACGACTTGTAGGTCATGATTTATTGCTATGATTTCTGTCATTTGACAGTGTGTAATGGCTGTCCAAGATGTCAGTAATTTATACCTCTTCATTGGAGTTTGATACCCAGACGACTGTAATGAGTAATGTCAGGATATTGTCCTTAAGTATGATCTGCCAATTTCTGGCAGTTGCAGGAATTTTTCTTTTCACCATCACATCTTCATTTCCAGACAACACAGACCTTTTGGTCTGTGGGTAGAGGGCTCTTTCTCATTTGTGGGTTAAATAACAGGAGTGTGAATCTGACCATTGCCCCCTGTGGTAAGGAGAGGAATGTGTGGGCCTTCTTCCATGTATTCTAGACACCTGTGTGACATGCTGTTAACCTAATTATGTATTTATGGTAATGTGGTTTAGTGTTAAAATTTTATATTTTACTTTTTAAGGCCATTTCTAATCTAATTAATAACATTTGAAGTTTTTTCCCACATGCAAGGTTTCAGAGATTTTAGTACAGTAACTTGACAGTCAATCTTCATGTGTATAAGGTTTTTTACAGTGGTTGCCAGGAAGTTTTACAAGCAGATTTAATTTATACTTTTTTTTTTTCCAGACTTTCTTAAATTCCTTGCAAAAAGGGATTCTGAAGGACAAATCCTGGCTTGAAATGCTCGCACTTGTATCAAAAGGGCTGTCTCCTTGTTCAAATATCATCAGTGAGTACTGTAAACGTTATGAAGAAAGTCTGAGCTGTTGGATTATATTCACTTTTTCACTTGTGTTTAAGATGAAATGATTTAAAAAACCTGATTTTACATGGGTCCTTTGTAACATGGCATGTTGTCAGATGGGATGGAAGCAAGAGCTTCCATGCAATTGAACATAGCTGCAAATGTGGTGAATATGCTCCATGGACAGCTGACCTGCTCTGGTCCTTACAATCCTCTATTGTAAAAGTAACTATGTTATGTACCATACTATCCTCCCATTTTTGTCTGGGCCTTCAAAATGGCCTGTTTCTCCACCAAAACCCTATACACATTCCTGTGCTTCCACGTAGATATCATGTGCCCTGTCCATCTTGTCCTCCTGAATTTCATTATGTAATAATAATTGGTGAGGTGTGCAAACCAAGCAGCTTATCATTTTGCAGTTTTCTCCAGTCTTCATATCCTTGGGTGATTTGTATGTATATAATATAAAAATTGATCCTTACCTGTCAATAATAACTGTTGTAGCAGTATTAATTTTTTTAGAAAAATCCAACTACATTATGAAATACAAAGACATTTCAGAAAGGAAGGTAACAAACACTGGTGCCAAGAACTTTATTCTGACATTGGTGCTAATCTGTCACACAGGTAGTAGAAGGTATGCATCACACCTCCACATACTTGTCATTGACATTTAAGTATTTGCTTTACCATGGCACAAGGCCAGTGTCCTGGCACAGAAGAAATCAGTGCTATATATATGTAGCCAGGAGGTTACTGCTTGCTCTCCATAAGTATCTGCTGCAACTTGCTTGTCAAAGAGGTTGCTTCTTTAAGTGGTCCTAAGGGAAGGAAATCACTAGGCCCAATACTGCTGACTGGTTATGGCACTACAGCTAGGAGGTTGTGGACCACTTTCCCTGCAGTCCCATTTTGCCTCCAATGATTTCCATCCTTGGACCTGTTAAACGCACCTGATTAGCAGATGCCAGCAGGAAGCAATCTCTCATCTCCTGGCTAGAAATACTAGAAGCCAGTTTTCTCTATGTGTGGTTACAAGCCTTGGTGCCATGATGGGACAAATGCTTAAAGTCACTGGTGTCTACAGAGAGGTCGGAGGTTACCATCTGTTGCTTACATGTCATATGCACATCAAAGTCCTAAGTAGCCAGAATCAGAATATTTGTTACCTTATTTTTTGAAACCCTTGTATGCATTTGAAAGTCCCTTAGAAAAATGCCAGAACATGCAGTAATTCCCAGTAATCTGATTTGCAGGTAATCCTGCACGTTTTTACCCACAGTATACATCACGTGCGCAGAGAGTTTGGCCCCAAATGTTGGATCGGGTCCTGAAAGTTGGACAGATTCAGTTGCTGAGGAAGCATATAGCATATGAACTCAACACATCTTGCAAGTTTGACTCTAAACACCTGGCATCAGCTCTGCAGGTTATGAATAAGTATGCACAAGTGTTTGTTATTTGAAGTTTATAGACTAGGGTAACTGTACAGTCTGTACAGTGTTTGATATACTGAACTTGATTTCTGGGACAGCGTATTATGTAATAGATCAAATTTCTCCCATGTTTATTGTGTTAAATGGTAGGTGATACATGTCATAAATAGTAAAATGAAAATACTTATAAGGAATGATTGTAGTGTGTGTTATCATTGCAGTGCACTGTTGGCTGAGATTGAAGCACATTACAAGGACCCATCGAAACCTTACCCAAAGGAGTCAAACCCTTTACTATATGAACTGTCAACATACCTTGACTGGGCTGGCATTAGTAATCCATACACAAAGATATATGTAACCACCAAGAATCTGGAGTACTTCTCAGTACTGCTATTTCTGTTTGTAGTGTCCCAACTGCCCAAACTCACATATGTTAAACATGTAGGTAAGTTGACTGCATTTCAGCAGATGTTACTAGCTATCAGTGGGTACGTGGAAGAAAAAATTCTGAATTGCTAATTCCTAGATCAGTTGGGAACAGTTGGGCTGTGTTTGTCTCACAACATGGAAGGTATAATTATAGATATTGGCCTGCTACATTTTGACTGCTGCTGTAGTAAGTGGATGGCACACACAAAATTGGTGGTATCATGTCAAGGGATTGGTTTTTCACATATTTAGGTGGTGCATATGTGAAAGTATATTTAGGTTTATGTAATTTTCCTTATCCTGAGAAACCCTTCACAGCAAAAACTGTGCTATGCAACTGAACAAAAGGTAATGTCACACAGCAGGCATCATTATGACTGAAGAGTTGGCAGCCCAAAGCCAGAATGAAAAGGGCTGAAATGTATTAATATTTTTGGAACCCTTGTAACTGCTTCTGAATTTTGTAGTACCCTGTAAAGTGAAGGTCTTTTTTTTTTTTGTGTACAGAAATGAAATAAGGCTTGTTAAAATGTAAACTTTTATCTTAAAAAAATAAAGACTGGCACCAGAATTAATGCCTGTTATGATCTGCAGAAGATGGCAGTAGTCAACACTTGGTGTGTTCAGTATCTCACATTACATATTACAAATTACACATCAGTAACATTCAGTGCTGAAGGATTAAGCTTGTTTCTGAAAAATAAAATTTTATTTTTGGTGATTTACATTAAAAATGAACTGTATGATAATTATGCACAAATATGGGAGAAAAATAAAGAATGCATCTAAAAATATCAGAACTATACTTAACCAAATGTATTGTAACGGAACTGTGCTTTCAGAGCCCATGAAGGTTCTTTCATCTTAGTGACAACTGTAATAATCGAAATATATAAATGATTCTTCAGGTAGTGTTTGTGGAATAACAACTGAAAGTAATTGAATACTGGTGAGCCACCACAACATGTGCTAATGTAGCAATGAAGGGGTGTAAGATGAAAATCTGAAAACATGACATTCTTTGTTCAGGCAGTATTTCTTATTCATTATTATATAACATGTATATACTTCATGTTCAGGAAGTCTTATCAGTCGTCGGGTGCAAGATCCACTTGATGGGGTTCCATTTATTGTTGGCATACAGACATTGTTGCGTCAGTTCCACCCAGAAATACGTAACCAGTTCTTGCTCTACCTTGGGCAGTATGTAAAGTCACATATGGAGGCTGCTATAAGGTAACTTCATTGTAAGACCATACTCTTGTATAACATTGGTGTTTTACCTAATTACTTCATAAATTTTCAAGTGTTTCTCAACCAGTGTTCTACAGACTGACAGATGGTTAGAACTACAGGTTACCTAGCCAGAAAATTCTAGCTGTCATTACACTGTATTATAGGTGCATGCATTTACTACAACAGACGTACTTGCTGTTTTAAAATTACCGTCCTCTTTTTTTTGTTTTCCTTACAGTTTCCTTTTTACGAAGACAGTAATATTTTAATTGTAAATATTCAGTGTGGATAATTGTGACAGTGCTCTGTTCCATATGAAGATGTAAAAGGTTGAGAATACAGGCAGGTCTCATTTTATGTCAGGATTATGCTCCTGCAAGAACGTCACACAAATCAAACACAAAATTCCCCTTCAAAATGGTGTATTTCCTGGGAATTATGGGATCAACAGCTTCATCTTATATAGTGTATGACTATGCTACTAGTGGACATATGGACCTGTAGAGTATATATGTACTGTATATACAGTCTATATACGTTTCTATACAGTGTACATACATTTCTATACCATATATTTATTTATTTCTAATGCAGTAAAAATGTAAGAGACTATAGTTTTGGTACAGTTTATTCTGATAGGACTGTGGTAGCCTTGCTACACAAACACTTCAGTTTCTGACTTAGCACTTTCTATAATTCTGTCAGCATTATCACGAATTGTAAGTACGAGTAAGTATGAGTGAATCTAACATTATGTCAGCAATTCTTGTACCTTTTTAAAGTTGGCTTATTACATCTAATTCCTCTTTAGTACTGACTGTATTTTGCCAGTTTTTCACTTGGATTACTCTAGATAATATAGATTTACATTTCTTACTAATTTTGGTAACATAAGCCAATGCTGTTGAAGGGAGAACTACATCAGCTGCGTGATTATATCACCAGTGTAGTCAGTCAATACACGTAACTGATGGCATGACAGTAACTTTACTTTCTGCTAGCCTGTGGCACAAGAAAAGAGCTACCACGGATCATGTAGGTCAAATCACTTTAAACCGAAAATTATGATGTATTACCTATGCCAAATCACATTAAAGCAAAAATTATTGCATACATTCAAAAAGTGGTATAAATTTTCAACATGTTAAAACAAAATCATGCAAAAAGAAATTGCACAAAATGAGACCTGCCTTTAATTGGTTTATGTGACCTTTCATGGTCAAAGAATCCATATCTGAGGTAGGCTGTGTGAAGTTGGCTCACCTTTTCATGCCCCCGTCTTCAAAATTCTGTTTTGTATTTCCTTGGTGGTTGATTCATGCTGTGTACATATATGCATTGAATTGTGGGATAGCAGTGATGATGAAACGTACAGGTGGTGGTTGTGACTTGTATTGATTTATTGCCATGGAATTTGTCAAGGAAAACCAGGCTGATATTCAAATCTCTATTCTTTTTGCATGTGCAGGAGTGTAGGATCGACATGTCCAAGTTATGTGTTGGTGATATTGCTTATTGTACAGTCCAAATGTTATCAATTTTATATGTTGATAGTGTTGTTAAATAACCTGTAGGTAAACTTTATTGTTACTGTGGACAGAGAAATCCTGTGTGGTACTGAGTTAGCATTTTCAGGAATGGAGACAACATGTGGGCTGAAGGCCAGGACCTCTGTTATGTAAAAGGCAAAGTAAAGCAAAGTTGACTCTGCACATGCCACAAAAACATGTAGGGAGATTGGAAGTATAGCTGCAGTGATTCCTAACTTTGGTACTAGATAGAGGTGCGTGGTCTGCCTCATGCCCCAGCCCCTTCACCCACGCAGAAAGAGACGCCAATAACTATTGTATAGGAGGTTGGATGGGACCTAGAGCCAGTCAGTATATTTTGGAGCAGACAGAAATCTCTTGTGCATCAGGATTGGAACTACAGATCGCTTGACTTGTTGCTTAGTCATTGTCCCAATTGCTGTTCCAGCTTTCTGTATTTTGTCTTTATTTAGTTTTTTCTCATATTATTTTTATTATATGTGCATGAGTTTTGATTGAGGGCCTAGTTGATTCCAGACGTATGGTCATTTTACCAAGGTATAACATATGATTAGGGAAAATAGCTAGAGTTAGGTATGTTCACAAGAAATTTTGAGGTACTAGAAATGGTCACCATGGCAGGTTGCGGAATTTCAGCCTCAGCACTTAAGAACACTATTGATGAACATGGATCCATCCTTCTACATACCCAAATTGAAATTTAGTTTATGTATGTTTATTAAGCTGGCTGGACTCGATGGAAAGTTAGTGATACTGACATGTGCCATCCTGCTGTGTTGACAGTGTGTTGTTTCAATTTCACTGGAAAATGGGCATTTTATTTTCCACTTTACTATGGAAACCAAGATAACTCTTTTCTGATAAATTAGTTGTACTGCACTGTTACCATGCTGTCACCATAACTGAAATAATGTAAACTGAGTGTTTCAAATACCCGTGTCTCATTGCATCAGTGTACTACTAATGTCATCATCAGAGCTTCATTCATTCTTAACCACTCTACCTGTGGATGTAAGTAGTCAGCTACATGCTGTTTGCTGGAGATATGTCCCCTTGTATGCATTGGATAGGCAACTTGATGGTTGTCAAAGTTGGTATGGAAATGGTGGCAAAGAGAAAAGTTCCTGCTGGGAATTGAAGGCAGTCATTGTAAGTCACCATTTGGCTAGTCTGATAACAGGCTGATTTGTAATTAAATCATGTTTTATTGTATAACAGTGGCAGTGGGAAACCTACAGAGCTTCCAAATGAAGTGGTAACAACCCTGCACTTTCTGGAAAGTTTTGCTCACTACTCTGGTATCACTCGCAAAGCACTTGCTGTCCACATTCCTGAACCTATATTGGACCAGTACCAAACATTATCAACTTCTTGAACGCTGGAGTCTTCAAACAGCTGTAGTGTGGCATAGACATCACAGCCAGTGCACGTCTGTGCAATCCTTCATTCCAGGTGAACAAAGGATTTGTCACACTAATTTGTGAATTGAGAGTAGCATAATTAAGTGGAATGTGTATGAAGTTAAGAGTTACAAATACCATTGTTTCATATTTGTCATACACTAGTTAATACCGTAATGGTTGGAGGGTAGTTTCCTGCTACTGTGCCTCTTACACTAACTATTGGGATTGCAGGAAACTTTGTGTCACACCAGATTTCAGAGCATGATGTTATTTGTCTTCATAGATATTTGTACCTCATGGTTCTTTGGAAATCTGATACATGTGCATTATGACAAACAAAACTGTATTTGAATGAGTTTAACAGGAGCAGTGGAAATGAAATGTAAGGGAGACAAATGTTTTGCCACCTTTCTGGGCACTTTGATGTACCTGATCATTTACTGTGTTGAGAGAATATGCACTGCAGTGTGACTGCTGCAGTGCATATGCAAGAATCATGCATATGTAATGCACTTTTCATTGACCTGACTAGTGGAAGGGACAAGAAGTATGTTAATTGAGAAGCACAAGTTTATCAGTTTCCTTGTTGCATTGGACTGTATACCTCTAGTACTATTTCCCATTGTAAACTACAGATATACTCTGTCAAGATAAACCACAATATAAAAATGCAAGAATGTTATTACAGTAGACCCTATGTTTTGACATGATTACCAGGGGTTCACATCTGTATCCACAAAGTCTACACAAGTTACTATCTGTTTATTGAAACCTTAAGTCTACCTTCACATATGCAACAGATACTTTGGCTGTTACACCCTCCAATACTTGTCAGAAAGCCAACAGTGTAATTCTAAGATTCTTATAACATTTTGTTTTCTGTTGGTGGTTTGTAGTGTGGGGTGACCATGAACTGTCTTGCACCAACTTGCATTGGTATGTTGAGTGTACACTTTGTTTTGTACTATGAGCTCTTCACATTGGAATTGCATACGTAGTTCACTCATTATAAGTACAGTAGTGGTGCAGACTAGTGTTGGGGGAAGGTTGAGGTTAATTTGATCCTTATCTTGCCCTTGAAGTCATAACACCCCCAATTGCAGGGTGTTATAGTTTCAAGGATAACATAAATTAATGACATGAAGATGTAGGAGACATGCGAGTTTGATTTACAGGTACGTTACCTGTGTTTATGACAGTGTGTACTTTTATAATCCTGTGGTAAATTAAAGCTATAATGGTCAGTAAAATAAACAATATGCACATGTAATCAGCAAAATGAAATAATCTTCACATGTATACTATGGAGTATATTATGTACTAGTCAAATGCAAAAACTTGTAACATGTACTTTAAAAGGCATTGTGTAGCAGTATGGCTCTGAGGAGTACAGTTTTACATTCCCACTTGATTTGTTTTGTTTTGTATGTAATTCAGTGTGTCAAAAATTCCTTATGGACTGTTAACTCCTACTTCCTGTTCTTTGCCAACTGCTGCTTCATTGCAGGGACCAAGGATTTATGAGAAACTGTGACCAAGATGGAGCATCTTCTGTTTGTCCATTAATTACGGACTGAAATATTTTGTGCCTTGTGCTTAGAGGGAGATATAAAACCTTTTTTATAATTTTGTTCTAAAAGTAATATGCTAAAACTTTAATGTTTACATAGTGTTTGGTGTCACATTTGTGTGTACATAAATCATGGAAATAAAAATCTGTTGGCCTGCAGCAAGGTGTACTAGCAGCTGTCTTGTTATTGGAACAGCTGAACATGGATCTTAAAAAAATCTGCTGTCCTTGGTTATGTGAATGGAAAATTTGAAAGTACTGCAGTTATTAGAGGAGCAAGAAACTTTCAGCATATTGTGCATGTAATCATAAAGCTGAGGTATGCTGAAAGTAATTGTAATGTGTAGTAGTACCAGTCTTGCTATGGTAACACAGTGAGCAAACACAGATTGTTTAATGCACTTTTGGTTTATACAAGTTGAATATAACTTTTGATTCCAGCAGCATAATGTGGGCATTTTGATTCTGTTGTTTGTTTATTGCAATTATTTTTCCCCAGCATGGCGAAAAATATTGCTGGTAACTACGAATATAATGAATAAGCATCTGCACACAGCCTTTATGGGCTGATCCTACAGGTTGCAGGTTGCGCTAACAACTCAATCCTAAAATATCGTGTGACACAATGTCAGGTAAGTGGTAGGCTGTTTGTGACATGGCGATGAGCATTCTGGCTATATAACATGAAGAGAATTTCTTGTGTAGCGGAGGATCTATTAGCTTCATAAGAAAAACTTTGTTTCATGGAGTTAGTAATTATCTGAACAATTTCTGTACTACACCAGTAAGCACTGTTTCACATGCAGTTGGTGTGGCAACAGAGAGCAGCAAACATCTGTTCATGTTCCCTGTTGTCTCCTGATTACATACAGATCCTGGATGCAGGTATAGAAAATGGCAATGAATACTGATCTGTAGAACACACTGTCCATCACCAAGGTATGCTACAGACTTACTGCGGTATTAATACTAAAATTCTTTGCAAGAACTGAAGGTTTCTGAAGACAGAGTAGTTCAAGACGAGTTATGTAGTGTCAAGAATGTTTTCAGAAGGTGCTGGGCCTGCTTAGAAATTGGAGCATGGCACTCACAGTGCTGTTCTAGGAAAGATGGTATGTTGGAACTATGGGGAAAAATAGAATTAAGTTGCAGGTGAATGCATGCTTGATGTGTGTTAAAGCTTCCATAACCTCCGCCAGGCCCAGGCTAAAAACTGTTTGCTGCATAATGTATGTTACGTATTTCTCCCTCAAGTCTTGTTCAGCATCGTGGTGTCATTTTGCACTTCAATACCTCCACATTCCGTAACCGTTGTTTTGATAGACCACCCTTGAAATCCAGCTATGTAACAGAACGACAGTCTCACTTCAACTTTACGTTTCGTATGCATGATTAATTGAACTCGGTGAGGAACGCTGTTTTTTCATGGGGCCAGTTCTAGTTTCACGTACGATACATCATAATTCAATAGCTGCCGCCATCTCCCCACCTGTGGTGCCAACATTAGTGTCTTAGCTGTGATGATCGTAACAGGCATGCTGCTGGTTACTGGAAGCGTTGACGTTTTAACGTTCACAAGAAACCGAGCCATTTTCGCAAACACTATGATGGCTTTTGAAAAATTTGTGATGTCGGCCGAAATTATAGGTAGTGTGAACGTAACGTGTATTCATCCACATGACCATTGATCCATCTGTGAACTGACCCACCCCTAACTTTGACCCATCGTAGATAAATGCAGTCGTGCCGCAGACATGTTTTCCGTGGTCTATTCCGCTAACGTCGGATTCAAATTTTCGTTTCTCCAAATGTTTATATTCTTATTTACTTGTTGAGTCAAACTGCAAGGGGGGGGATGCGTCCGCTTACACCGATTTTTGGGAATCTGTCTCTTATACATAGTTTCACAAACAGTATTACTTAATACGTCCTATTTATCAATACCGAGACATTGCTCCGAGTCCCACAGCCCATACATACATGTCATTTCGTAGGTCCACAAATTCTGTCACACAACAGTCGGACATGAAACTTGTCAGGGGAAAAAAACATATAACACACAAACGACGCAATACAATACAAATAAACAAGTGTCAATACTACAGTCTCCAAAATACTTCTTAATGTGATTCCTTACACGTAGCATTAGCTTCTCTTAACAAACTTCGCACAGTGTTAAAAACTCTCCTTGATACCCTAAAATAAAATAAATAAAAAAATGTTAGTCCAATTCATTTAGTAGTTCTAACCATTCGAATATTCAGTAAATTTATCCAGCGTACTTTTTGCGCGATCTGATACGCTGAAGTACGTAACTTAACCACGAGTCGTTTACCTTTATAGAATTATGTTACATATATATTGCAACACCACTCCTTCTTACCTAGGTCTACAGTTTGGTATCTGCTTCTACAAAATTCAGTAAATTCGGAACTTCTTCAATGCGCCAACCATTACCAATTTCACTTTTAATGCACATATTCAGTGCTTACACGGTTCCACATTCGCCTTCCGTGTGGCACAAAAAAATTGAATACCTGAATAAAGGAATTTTCTCCGCGTGCGGTTGGTGGCAATACCAGGAGACAGTGCAATGGCTGATAGGAGGAAGAGTGACACGTCAAGAACGGCGAAAAATCCTCTGCTCTCAGCTGCTGGCAATGGATTTCCCTTCGAAAATTTCGCCGGTAGTGCGCTTTTGATGCCAGTTTCTCAAAATGTCTCATCGGTTTTGTCAGAAGGTGAGCAGATTTGTCTCTATTAAATTCCATATTACAGGTTTCTGGACTTGTTGCATGCTTGAGGATGTTTGGTTATGTCGTCATAAGCCAGCATTTTCATGGTACGAGAAAAGAATTGTGAGATAATGCACATGTGCTACTATATTAATGTTCCGTGGAACTAATTTAGAATGCATATACAAAAATGAATTGTGATTTCATATTTTTATTATTCGACACAGAAGGAGAGCCTGTTCTACAGAATTATTTAAGAAGTTTTATATTTTTTAGTTGCTGATGTGAACGATTGGACTGGATCCATCGTTCCCATCAATCTCACCTTTTCAGTCGGTTTCTACATGTAGTGTGTGGAGCCACTTGCTCCATTTCAACTCACCTTTACAGTCATCTTTCAGTCGTATCAGCCTTTTTGTGTCCTCAACACATGCCTTAATTGTGACCTGTCATGGGCATGTGGACACACATTTTTAGAGCTATTCATATGTGTGCCACTTGTGAGCCACAAGCTGTAGTGTATTGACTTATGTCCAGCTTTATTTGGTTGCTTTAATGTAACAGTTTTCATGTCATGTTGAAGGTTATATGACTAATGTGCATATAAATAACGTACTATATGCAGTTGATACAGCAATTTGATATGACATTTGCACACTTAACATTACACATCAAATTTGAAAATATCCACAACTAAATAACATTTGAACCCACTCACCTTAACCAGTTCTGACAAGTTACACATTGTGAATTTAGGGGTATGTCTATGTATTTAATACATAGTGAATTGCAACATTTGATTGTATGTTACATAAATGAATATTTTGCTTGTACTAATGTACGTACATAAACCTTGGGTGTTCTCCACCAGTATCTTAAATGAACCCCCTTATTATGGCCATGTAGGCTGGAACATGTGGGAGGAAAATCAAATGCAGTTGTGACTTACAACTTCTGTGCACTTTATTGGTTATTTTGTCATTCAAGTCTGTATGTACAAGACTTGGCTATGGCCTTCATTATTACTAATCACAGTAGGTATAAAAATGGAGTTTATTGTATGGTATTGAAGTTATTCAGTAACCTACCACCAATTGTTACAAGGTTAAGTCACATAAAAAAGTACATAAGGTAGTCCATAATGTTTGTTATTTCACTTCTCTGTACAAGAATTTACCTCAAGTGAAAGTTCTAAATTGTCTTTAGCACACCCAGTGGAAGCCCAGTAGAACAGTGGAATTAACCATACTGAAAAAAGTTACTACAAAAAATATCTTTTTTTGGTTCTGTTTTTGCTCTTTCTTCTGTCCTGTTCTACTGTGCCTCTCTCTGTGTCTTGCCTCTCACCTTCACATATTAGTTCATTCATAGTATATATGCACTGCTGAAAATGAAAAACCTGAAGTGAATTGAACCATGCATCCTAGAATCTGTAAGTGGAAATTGTGAGCACTACACCATGAGCACAATGCTGAAGATGGGTTTTAAACTTGCGATTATTGTAAAAGTACTTATGTGACAGTGACTATTACACCTGTTCAGTACTGTTACATTGTTCATAAAGCTATTCAGACTTCATTCATTCTGGCTTCAGTGACTGGTCATTTACTGGGGCTTTTCTCTTTACAAATGCTGTGAACCTCATTGAACATCTTATACCACTTGTAGATGGGCATTTTCATTGGTGGTTCCCTGCCAAACTCTGTACAAAATCAAATCTCCTTTGCACTGAAACCACAGATTATAATTTATGATACTAGAGCATGCACGTGGCTTTCAGCATTTGAGATTTCCACAGCTGTGTTGTTAGTGCCACTGGTGTCAAGACTTTGAAGCCCAAGTCTTGTGATTTCAAAACTTGATCACGTTACCTACTTGAATATGAACTTTTATAGTTCATGAAGAATATTACACTAAAATTGTCTACATTTCATGTGTAGTGCAAGTATACATCTAGCAAGAGATTTAAAGAGATATATTGCATGATTTGGTTTTGGTGGTCACAGATTCCGGGACATGAATCAACATTTGGCAGATAATTGCAAGAATTTTATTGTTGTGTGGAAGGTTTAACTAAGTATATACATATCTAATATTTTCTAAACCTTACATGCATTATATGATCAGTAGACTACATGAGGTATGATGTTGTTCAGCAAGATGCTTACCTAGCGCATAGCTCATAAAACTCTGAAGAATTCTAAATTTTTGAACTTTTATAATGGTTTTTCTTATCATTGGCAATATGAAAATTCTGTAAGAACATATTTTTGTTATTTTCATAGGATTGTTGTATGTAAGTTATGCAGTGATTTCCAGTTATTGGTATGTTACAGGGTATTATATTCATGCATTAACATATGCACACTATGACAACCTGCTAATTCTTTATTGCATATCTGCATATAGGTTTGATGAAGTCAAGCATGGATCACAGCCCATACACCTGTGTGTGTGTGTGTGTGTGTGTGTGTTAATGAATTTATCTGTCTTCCTAGTGACACACAAGCAGTAAATTTCCTGTCCTGAATGTCCATTTTAGCAGTTGTATTAAACCCAGGAGGTAAGTAAAGGAGATTAGACCATCAGTTGTGTAGCATAAGGTTACATTATGCGTGTTTTCAAAATGGCCGTTTGCATTAAGAAGCTAGTTATCTGACTGGAGCATCCTGTGTGAATGAATAGAAGATTTTTTTTTAACAATTTTGATGCATTCAGACATATCATTTTCCATAGTTTTTTGACTGTCATCACAGGTGATAAAATTTAAATAGTTCTGAAGTAAAGTCTGTAAGTTTGGTGTTTGGCAAGTCGAGTCATAGTGCAATGCTTGAATTTTTTCTAGCAAATACAAAGATGGGACAGGTGGTGTTATCCAAGAGTGGTGTATATGCCAGCTGGACAAAATCTTATAAAACGCAGTGTCCTTATTAAAATATATATGAAGTGAAACTTGATGTGAGCCATATAAATCTCTCACTTCAAAGTTATATGAAATATAATGCATGAATAAGCTGATTTTAAAAACTTGAATGTTCTGTCATCATAAAATCTTTCCTCATTAATAATCAACAATTATTTAAAATCTGAGTGTTGTAAAATATTGTCCAAATGTCCCCACACAATATTATTGCTTAGTGTGAAGGTTGTTGGAAAGAAGAATGGTGGAAAGTATGTGAGCGTTGCTTCTTACACAGCAAAATGGCGAGAACAATAACTATAATAATAAAGATAAAAAGCAAAACTCCCAAGACTATTGCTGCAATCTCACCTTGTGTGAGCCATTCACCTGAAATAAACCACATTTGTAACAATTAAAAGATGGTTTATGTCTTGAAAAGTACCTGCATTCTCACATGAAAATTTTGGTTTGGTCATACTATACAGTATTAGGAATGAACGTGGAGTTGGGATAGATTGTTGGGTATTGAAAGTGACAGTTTTTTTTTGGTGCATGTTTGTTTAAAACAGTTTTCTAGTAACCATTTTAGAAATTTCTTTGATAAAACCTTTAATCTTGATTAGAATTAGAAAGGAGATGATAACACATAAGAACTCAAAGTAGAACAAGGTTGAAGGGATTTCTGGCTTGAATTTGGCTTCACATTAATTTTTAAATAACTTGGAAGCTGTTAGATATGTGTGTGTGTGGTTTATATTATATGTAGATTGGAGAATGGACAGTAAAGGTTTTAGAAATTCTGAGATTGTGTAGGTATGTAGGAACATCAGATTACAGAAGAATTCTTTTAATCCAGCACTCATGGGACCATATAGGTGCCAGATTATCATGTATTCCAGATTATCAAACAGTACCTATACTGACCTAAGTTCTTACAGGTACTTTGCTGTTAGTGCTCGTATATCTGGGTGACACAACTGATCAGAGAGGTATTTCATAGATATCTCCTTCAGCTGCTGGTTCAGGGGCATCAGGATCCACTTTTATGATTTCCAGAGTTCCTGCAGTTTCTATCAGGGATGCCAAATGACCAGGAGACTGTTGGTCCAGGATCTTCATAGCTGAAGAAGTGGGTAAAGTGGGGGACAAGGAATCAGGAGATACCACAGTGGTCAATTTAGAGACACACATGAAGGCCATTCTGATTTTCCTCAACTTCTAAAGTATCTAGGTTTTCTGGGGAGTCAGCTTGTGGGTGAAAGGTATCCTACTTTAGATTGTGAAATCACTTGGCCTGCATGACTCTTTTTTTAATCTTTTCATAATAATCTTTTCTTGTATGTCATATAACAAGTTTTCACATGTTTCTCACAGTAGTGTAATTATTTTCAATTTTGTGCTTTAGCATACAATTTAAAGTGATTGAACTTTGCAAGCAACTGGACCTTGTGTAATGGAGCTATGTTTCAATTCTTGTGAAGGAATTTGCTTTTAATGTTTCTGAGTATTATCATTTGAAAGATGTGGTACAAATCGGTTTTTTAAATATTATTAGTTTTATAATGACTTGTGCATCAGTGGACTTTTCCACTTGCTCCTTTGCTATTTTGTGCTATGCAACTTACCCATGTACTATTATTAATATAAAAACACATACAGCATATGTGGTTGCTGTTTGTGTATACAGTGTGAACGTACCGGCATTTGCATGAATACGCTGGGTGTTGAAATTGCCCCTTGCATCTGTGGCTCTGATGTCAACAATGGGCCTACAGCAGGAAGCAGTGTATGCTACTGGAACGGTTGCTGTAGTGCCTGCGACAAAGCTGTTTATGAATTCGACTCCTGCTGGGTTAGATGTCACACTGATGAGTCCTGGAATTAATTCAAACATATGGGAAAATCTTGAGAGAGAATTATTATTGCTGTTTATGCTGTTTCTATACGAATTGCACTAGTGCTGTAGATTATTGGGCCAGGGGTTTGGAAGTTGGTGGTTGCAGCCTGTTTCAAGGCACTCTTTAGTGGCAAGATGGAGAAAAATTGTGATGAACCTCGATCAGATTTGTGGTGACCTGGCTAGGATTAGTACTGGATAGCTCTCAAATACAAGCAGGGGTGCACAAATCCCAAGGCACCAGGTCAGCTGGGAAGCTAAATTGTGTGCACCTAATATTTGTGAGTACTCAGTGTGGAATTTGCTCTTTGTTACCCTTCTGGCACTTAGAATTTTTGGATGGCTTCTAGGTTTTTGGAAAATTTGTGAACCTCTCGTGTGGTGTATTCCAGTTACACTGACCTGCATAATGGGAAGACATTAAAAATGCCACAGTTGCTGTTATCACCAGCATAACCACCATTATCATCGAGATTTCAGTTCCTAAATATCATTATCATCGTTATTATGATTTGCTCTGTGATATTCACATTGATATGAATATTTTGATGGGGTTCAAATTCTGTAATTAATTCAGAAGGGAAACTGGGAAGTCTGGATTATACACCCTATTCTTGTGGCCTTATAATGTACCACTTTTCAGCAGTACAAGAACACAAATGTGCAGTTGTGGTCTGTAATTTTGGGTGCACAGTATTAAAAATTATGAATACATGTAAAGTTGACTGTCATGATAGCCTCTTTTATCTCTTTGTAGGATTTAAAATTTCTTTTCAGGGATATAGCATATTCTTTTCTTACCAAAGAACCATGCATTTCCTTGTGTTTCACAGTAGCAGAAACATGCAGAACAGTCATCATCTGTGCATGTCACAAGTTTGTGAAAGATTGAAATTTTAAAAGCAAACTTGATGAATGCATATTATATTTTTGCTTTTGGAAGAAAAACTCAGACTGAAATGTACATCTTGAAACAAAGAAACCTACTTTTAAAAGATTACACTTCTGTAATTATTCAGGATGGATGTAGACATAAGCGTGTCAGTTGTTGTGTAAGAATGAAACCTGAAAGTGTAAAATTAGCAAATGTCCATTTCATTGGGCTTGCAAACAGGTTTCTTAGTTGAAGTAAAAACATTCAGATATGACTAGTACAGACTATCATACACTTTATCTACCTGAATGACTGTCCTGGACTGTGCCTTCCATATTCCATGTTGAAGTTGAACACCTTTCTTGTGGCACATTCCAACAGTTGCTTCTCACTGAAAAGCGGATGGTTGGACGCTCGGTGTCAGAGACCTACAAAATTACCGATAAACAGTGAGTGCTGTATGAGATTTGACTTCTTGGTTATGTCTGCATTAGTGTTGCATAGATATTTATTGACATTTTTTCAACTACATAGGTTATGTAAGGGCATGTAAGTTGGGAATTAGATATGGGTAAGAATTTGGATGAAGGTGGTCTTGACCTGTCTGAATGTACTGCTTGAACATTTGCACACATAGCTGTGTATACCCTGAAGTACAGTACTTAGTTTTTACCCAGATGGTGTTCAGTCTGGAAAACTCCAAGACACGAGTGCAGAGCTTTTGCCATACCAACCTGGTTGAATAAATTCAGTATGGACATCTTGGTTGGTGTCCAGAGAGACTGCATATCATTTTTTTGAATATGCACATCAAACCCTTATGTAGCAAGTTCTGTGAAGGACTCATAATGCCTACTTTATTTCTAATGTTGAGGCTGATAACAAATTAGAAGTTAATCACTATACAGTTTAGTGATCTAATTCTGTGTGATGGTTTTTTAGATATGGTCATGAAACAGAAAGTGAAACACTTGTTCCACTCAGTCAGCATGTTGTTTTAAATTATAAAAATATGTCGTGTTTATAAGTGTCTCTCACCACAAAATTTGAGGTGCCATAATCATATGCTAATAATGATGCTAGTGTTTCTAGTGCAGTAATGTTGCTCCCTCGTAAGTGTGGGTAGACCCTAGGATGGTTTCAGAAGGTACCATCAACAGACATAATGTGATAAGTCTAACTTGACTCATGAAATAAAGAGAGGAGAATAAAAGTAAATGTGGCCATAACATACTGTTTGTTGATGAATGTGGCCATGGGAAATGTTTGCTTGAGAACCACACTGCGATACAAATGAAATAGGTCCATAAAACATAATGAATGTGACTTTTTCTTGTGTGCAGTACTTACTGGTGGTACTCCTATAAAGACAAAAACAGCACGGTTGACAGCCAGATTTGATGTCCAAAATGGACGAGCTGCAAATTGAACTATATGCGGTGTACCTTGTTGTGTATTCCTAATTGTTCCTGTTACCGTAACTGGAATGGATTGTCCTGGATTTAAGTCAGCCCTAGACAGACAAAGAATTAATGAGTGCATCATATGAAACAAAGTATCCTGAAGAAAGAGGAGGCTTGCCATTTATATAGTCATCAAAGTGAAACTAATTCACAAAGACATTAATACTGAATTTCTGAAAATAAATAATTGTATTTTTATGATTCTGAAGCAGCATAGTTCCAGGGTTTGGGGCCTTATTAGCAAGCTTATTACTTTAATAATATATGGTAAAATGCTTTGGTGGTTGTTAGTAATGTGTGAATGTAATAAAGTACCATTGGGGCGTGGCCTTGCAGCCATTGTTGCAGTGCAAAAGCAAACTTGTGGGTGCTCAGTATGTACCTTGCTTTATTTCACTCTTCTGTTACCAAGAATTTTGAGGTGGCTTATAGGTTTTTGTAAAATTTGTGGACCCCATGATTTAACCAACAGTTATTTTTTGTAAGGGTGTGGTGTTACACTTTTAACAGATTTTTGAGAAAGACTTGCGAGGAATGGTGAAGACATACCAAAAAAATCTGTGTTGTATTTTACCAGTTTCAATTCCAAGATCCACGATGTAGGAGTTCAGTGTCTTTCATCTTAGCTGCAAGGTTCCTTGTTTGTGTAAGCATAGAAATTTGCTTTAGCCCAAATATTGTAATTTGGGATAGTGTAGTTGGTATAGTGACTAGGCTACAGGCTGGATGAACTGGTGTTTGAATCCTGGTGGGGCGTGAGTTCCCCCCCCCCACCCCAATCCCCCGCCTCCAGCCGCTTGTTCATTGGGTGCTGGGGCTTCTTTCCTTGGAGAAAGTGGCTAGGGCATGAGGCAGACTATGCACATCCGTCTGGTGGTGTGGGTAGCTGTACCTCCACCCTCCCTGTATGCCTTCGTGGTGTGTGCACGGACACCTTTACCTGTACCTCGTGCCATTGTTTGTAAATTGTTGATGTAGTGGTAGTGAAGAATGTAAGTTACTGAGTTCTTGTTACATAATTTTATCTATTCTTGATACCTCCCCTTTCTTTGGTCTCATTATGCTAAACCATTCACATGGTTAACATGTTCTGAAGATTCATATTCACAAGTAAAAGAGAATACTCACATTAGGGGCATTATGAAGAGTGGTGTGAAGACGAATTGGTTATTTCTAACTTGGCATGTGAAGGTAAGGCGTACAAGTTGAGGCAGGTGATTGGTGACATTAAAAACCAGTCTTATTGACTGTCCAGCCGGAACATTGAAGGTTGACTGGGGTAGCACATCCACGGTATAGGGAACTGCAAAAATTTCTGTCTGGTGTTGTAATTCCACCAAACGTTCAACAACGTCACCTGTAACATGTGGTGAAGGATACAGGTTATGGAGTTGAAAAGGATGGTAATAATTAGCACTGTTCCTTCATGTTTGGAATGTACCATGCTTGAAGCTTAGATGGGAGACTGTCTTGATGGGGTCATGGCTTGCCTCAATCTTCCCAGGCCATTGTTGGGATACATTTTTAATCCCTTCAAAATATGAAAGCTTTTTCTGAAAGACGCTGTTCATTGGTGACATGGGTGAAGATACACTTCCAACCAAGTTTGAGACATTCCTGCATTATGACATTAGGTTTTTTTTTTTTTACCGTAGAGCGTATGAATAAAATACAACATATAGGAAATAACAGGAGGCTAGATAAATGCGTAATGAGGAGCTTAAAGATTTGTACTTGTGGCTGGGTGCTATAAGGGTGATCAGGGAGGAGGGTGAGACATGTGGCACGCATGGTAGAGAAACATATGCGGGGGTTTTTTTTTTTTAGAAAGCTTTCAGGAAAGATATGCTTGGTAGATCTGGGCATAGGAGGATCATATTTAGACAAGTCTTTAAGAAACAGAATGGGAATATATGGACCGGGCTCACCTGGCTTGGGACAGGGACCAGTGACTGTCTTTTGTGAAGATGTTATTGAACTTTAGCTTTCCAAAAAGTGACACTGGGTAAGGTTTCTAACCGTGTACTTAGGTTTTTGCCTGTCGTTATCATCTCACTTGTGCTCCATACTTATGTTTCATATATTTACCATTGACATAGTGTAGTCTAACATTTGATAGTGTCATTAAATAAAAATCACATAAATGCAGGGCATTTTTTGACTACCTGAGGAGCACTTTGCTTCTCCACAGGGACTGTGATCCATGCCTTTGGTCACAATTCTTGTATGTACTTTAGAATATTGTAGTGTCAGTGATTTAATGGAATGTCTAATACAGTATAATCCCTATTGCCTGTTGTTGGATTTCAGGTTTTGCCTCATTTAATGTGCAGTTTCTTGAATCCTCAATCAGTAATTTCTATACTAATTTTCTTCAGCTTAATTTTTTCCTTAGTTAGTGTTCATATCCATAGTTGTTGAAGGAATATTAAAAGACGGGTTTATTGTAGCTCACTTATGCCTCTGCCTTCCTAATGGCATATCCATTATGCATGGTTAATTTGGAAGGATGGGAAAGCCTTAGAATACTTACGCCATGTTGTGGGTGGTTGTCTTTGTTCAAGACGTTCTTACTTACGGGCACTTACCGTCATTTGTGCTGGCAATTAGCCGCAGGAAGACTGGGTCAGTAGACAGCTTGTGTTCTGTGATTTCAATTTCAGGAAGATCACTTTCTCGGTTGTATTGGAGTTGTTTTAGTTCATTACCGTCTTTATTGACCAGGCTCACATTTTGGATAGTTGCAATTGTCTTGGGAACGTTTAGTTGTAATTGTATATTTGGATTAACAGACCCTGAAAAAAGAGACAAGAATCTTGTGTATGTTAGTGACCATGACAGCATTTCTGTTGAGCATCGCCTGTTGTCTGTGGTAGGCTGCAACCAAAACGCGGACATGGTCTTCTGTAAGGTATAGGACGGGTCGTAGCTTGGGGGACGGAAGGGCGAGAGGGAGTGGTGCAACCGCACTGGGAAGCAGAGTCAGAGGGGCGGTAAAATGAATATTTAAGCGAAAAAGTCGATTTTAAGCATTCGTCACAATTCTAGATTATTAAATAATTGTGATTTTTTAAAAGTTTATTATTTCTATTGGGTTGGCCATTGATTGCTCGCCCCCGGCTCTAGGAGACCTAGCTATGCCGTTGTGTATAGTGTTTAGGCCCTGTAAGCAGTGACTGTAATAAGAATTTTACGTCTAAGTTCCGTGGGTTTTGCACTGCGATTGTCTTGGACATTCTTCATTATGCAAGGTGCGTTATGCAATTTGTTACACGAAGAAGATAAACAGAATGCATAATGGAGACACCGTGCCCGTGTATATCTTTATGATTATCGGCGCCCGTCGATCCGTAAAGTGGGCAGAGTTGGAAGTAGCGTAGTGACGTTTCTGGGTGTCGGGTGTGTTGGTGGGGTGGGGTGGGTGGTAATTTCCCCTTCACAGCCTCATTCCGCGCAACACCAAACCTACTCATACCCGAAGTGCGTAGCTGTGTTGTATGCAAAGCTGAGAACGAGCCAAGGATGGAGATAAATTACGTAAATTTTGCGTCAGTAAAGCGTTTTTGATAACTTTCAAGTCGTCTTATGACGGTAGTTGGCTTATTATTTTCCTGCGTATATTTTATAGTTTATCGTTGTGATTAACATGAAGATGATATCCTGAACACTTGAAATGTGAGTTCATTTTATGCCCTTCTGTGCAGCACCTGTGAAAACGTAATTTATAAGAATGTGGGCCTACACCGCATTCATATTTGCCCTAGCTTTTAATCATTATATTGTACAAAGTTAAAAGCACGAACATTTGTTCAGTAGACTGGTTTATTAGGCCGAAAATTTTGGTTCCGTCCCTGACGGGGTTTTTAGTTTCATAAATTGGCTGGCATGGGGAGTCAGGATAGCTCAGTCGCTATAGTGACTAATCTTTGGGCTGGACGATCCGAGGTTTGACAGTAGCACGAGGTTTATCTTCTTCCCAGACCGTTTGTACCATTCCTGGGGCCTACGCAGCCTCGTGTGGGATGGGTACCGGCGATTATTTCCCCGGGTTAAAGCGGCCGGGACATGAATTGGCCACTCATCACCATCTGGTGCCGAGATTAAGAATGAGTGGAGTTATACTTCCAGTCATCTCACGGTCTTTATTGTGAATACAGGGACACCTTTGCTTTTTCCCTCTAAAGTGATTGTCGTGGATTTGACGTATTATCAATAATTTTGGTGGGAATGACGTTTGCATTTATTAACTGACGCACGGGAGTTGTGCCTATTTGTGTCGATGGCGGGACCCATGACCTGGTTTATATCGCGTTGTGTATTACTGGTGCCGACCAAAGTCCGACCATTGAAATCGCAGTTCCTGTGTATCATACCGTATTAATACGAGGGAACCCGCTGTCTGCATCACATTGACGGCGTGCAGCGTGGATCTCCCCATTTGGTGAGTTACAGTTTCACGCCGACCACGATTGTGTGATTTATGGGTTTTGGTTCTTCAGATCCATGTCATAAGGAAGAAATATTTTTGGCGCGATCATTTTTTCTGTACAAAGCAGGTGTGGAGATGGCATAAAATAATAGCCACTTTCTTTAACCTGCTACTGTTTTCATTCTCGCTGTTATCGTCCCCTCTTCTTTCTGTGTCGTCGTCCCTTTCTATTCCCTTGTACTTCTGTCTTTATCCTTCATCCTTCTCTCTCTCTCTCTCGCTTTCTCTGGTTTGTCTGTTTCCTGACACTGGAACTTGTGTTGCGATTAGGTTCAGAAGGGATTAGGGTTAATAAAATGCTATGATTTTTATAACCATCTGTTTTGGGGGTATTCCCTTTTCAAGACGGCTCTTTGAACTCTAGGTTACCTAGCGCCCAGTGGGAAATAATTTCGAATGACAAATTGGGCAGTATTTAGAGGGGTGTTGCCATATTTGTTGATAGTTCACTGCAAGGATGTACAAATCCCTGACGTCATATCGCCGTGGCGACTGGGCTTCGTACGGTGACGCCTGATATTTGTGAATCCTGAGCGTGGAATTTACTTCATGTCACTCTTCTGGCGCCTAGATTTTTCGAAAATGTGCTCACCCCTGGCCTGTTGTGTTGCCGAAGCATTTGCCTGGGGCTAAGACTAAGACATGGTATGGACATTCTATAAATGATCTGAACTCCGTGTCAAGAATTGAATTCGGACCGTGTCGAATATAAAGCTGTGTTGTGCTGAATCACGTGGTGTCCGTTGACGATGTACGCCCTTCCGTAAATAATTTGCATTAGAAAAAACTTAAATGAGTGACATTGAAGGTAAGCTGTAATCATGTGTGCGTGGAGGTCAGACGCCCCCCTGTTGTGTGTGTGTAGTACCGGCTAATTAGATTCTCCACCTAGTTTGATTAAGTAACAGTGAGACAACATTTAAAGTCGACAGTAGGAAAGATGTGTTACTAAAGCTATGCCATATGTGTGTACAGAGATCGTGTTTCCGAAGCGATGTGTGGTTTCTGAAAGAGCGTGACCGAAAAGGACGAACTGCACACATGAAGTTTTCTTGCTTCGTATTAAGAGTGAAGTCAAGAGACGGACTACAAAGTGGCGGATCAGGAAGGCGGCTAAAACTTACAGTTGTCAAAATTACCAGGTAAATCGCAGGCGAATTCAAGAAGCGTACATACGCTGTCAGAGGAACAACATATATGGGAAAACCTAGCAGTAGATGGAGTGTCAATATTCGGTACCTATGTAATAAGAACCAACAAAATGCACTTTTTACGTTAATGTTTTAATTTAATTATAGTGTCTTCGACATGTTTCGAACATCCAAGTGTTCGCCCTCAGGAAGACTTGTTCTTGCAGTTTTATGGTATGTCTTTTACGTCCTGCCATCGACCAGACTGCTTGTATGGATGTTTGAAAGAAATACCATAAAACTGCATATACAGGTCTTCCTGAGGATGAACACTTGGATGTTCGAAGCATGTCGAAGACTCTATAATAAATTAAAACATTTGTGTAAAAATTACATTTTATTGGTTCTTATTACATAGGTATACCACAATGCACGGTTCAAAAAACGTAAAAAAAATGTAGAGTTAAGTTTGACTTTGAATATCTAAAGGTAACGTGCTTCAAAACATCCGGTCATTATTGTGGGAGAAGAAATTCAGTTTCAGATTCAAATAAAGTAACTGTGAAACGTTGACAAGAAACGGGATTAGTGCCCTGCTGTCCTTAAACCGGTGATAATATCCTAACGTTATAAGTACGGCTGCATGCAGTATTTAAAGAGCGGTTGTGGTTGTGGTAGGAATAGGATATATCTTGGAGAGCGTACAGTTTTAACATTAAATTAAGAAGACTGAAAATACGCCCTGAATTATTTATGAATTTGCAGTCATCTCGCTGTTATTTGACATATTTTATTTTGTCGACATCAAGAAGGACGGACCGTCAGTAAGAGAGTGACTTGTACTTGGACTTCGTCAATGATCGTGATGTTCTTAGAGGATCATTTGTGTTGTGAATTTTGTTGGCCTAACGTCAGCCGCTTTCGTTGCCTCAACTGTGAGATACGTTTGAGTGGAATTCATAAGTTAATGTCCAGCATAAATATGGAAAGACGTCGAATTTATAGGAAGTTCAAGAACAATTTGTGCACAACTCCAGCATACCAGAACATTAGTATTAACACGCCCTCATAGGACACAATTTTTTAACTGGAATACATCGGTTACTGACCATAAATATCTGTCTGACTTACTGCAACGCCACCATCAACAAGGCCAAATTTGGATGGACAGTCGACAGGCGCGTGCCACGCCGAAAGTGTACCGATTTTCAAGGAGACTAAGTGAAGTAAAACCTCTGCGTACTGAACATAAACGGGGTAGGACGATAAAGGACCAAAGAAAGTGGGTGAAGGAGAGCAGGTGTTGACATAAAAAGGAAAAGAGGAACTAGGAAGAGACAGAAAAATGAATCAAGGGAAGAAATCCAATTTTTATCATTAAGAATAATCCTGCTGTCGCGCAGAGACCTCTACCTGCTGTAACTATACCTTCAAGCCTGGTGTCGTTTGCGTGCACCGAAGGAACTACACTTGTGCTGGCATTGAAGTAGAGGCTGCTGGTTCCCCTCACGATGACGTTGTAGGGGCTGTCCGCGTCTGCGCCTGCCGTTTTGAGTGTCCATCGTCCTGGCACCGCGACGCTGGTATTGAGCTGTACGCTGAGGATGTTCTCGTCTCGTGTCAGAACTTTGTGTCTCTCCCCACTGTCTTGTCGGAGGTCAATTACGTTGCCTGTGAAACACGCAACATCCTAAATACTTTTGTCACAATTTTTAAGTGTGGCTCTCGGTTTCATCTGATTTGAAGGAAATAACCCTGCTTGATGCTAACAGTTGGTAAGCCTGTTCTTGGATTAATATTTGAAACCATGTGGAGACAGTAGCCATAGTACTTTGATTTTGGAGTTATTTGTAGTGTGGTTTTAAGGGCGAAATAAGGCCAGAGGGTAAGTTTAAAGTGAAGTAATGAGAAACAGGGATTTACCTGGCCAAGTTTGGGGTTGGCTTTTATGGACAGATGTATGATCTTTCGTGTTACGTAAAAGACAGACATCTGGAACAAATGAGACACTATGCGCTTCTGCAAGAGAGACGCTGTGGAGTTGGCGATTTTATTTGTGATTAATTTTTTATTCCCCTATATCTCGCGCTGGTTGTGTGATATTGACAGTGCATTTTCTATGGAAGTTGTCAGCTGTCGGTATACAAGGTGTGGAAGTTGTTCTGTGTGTTACACCTAGGATACGTATCCATGATTTAGATTACATGTATTTTAATCCAACGCAGTGTTTCCAGCAGTGTCACATTAAAGTTGCATCATTACAGTGAACCGTTATGACACGCTGTTTTGTAATACGACCATCGCCATGTATGTGCCTGGATTTCGCATCATCTCCGTAGAACAAAGGTAACATATTTACCAATAAAGGTCGTTTACTGAACCCAAGTTGAACAAAAGTGGCAGGCCTGCACTGCTGATTCCATGAACCATCGAAATTTTTTCACGTGCAAATTTGTTTTTTTTCGTTTATTGATCACGATGTTAATTTCTAATAGATACAAGCGCTGTATTGCAAAATTACAAACAACGCACCGAATGTACTCCGAAATTACTTTTGCTTGCATTTCGTTAAACACTCCTTACACCGTATCTTACAATTACCTCGTTATTAGGGAGTATCAATATCACTACAATCGAAAGAAGTTACGCAGACACCTGTTCTGACGTTTTGCTGACCGTGCATCTCAGTATATCTTAGTAATTAACCAACTTGATGCACAAAATTTTTGTTTTACAATAAGTTTATTTCATGCCTCTACATGTTTCGAGCACATGTGCTCGAAACATGTAGAGGCATGAAATAAACTTATTGTAAAACA
>Ga0123355_10000951_pt1 | contig 40121 bp, 42 predicted proteins | sample TergutEmb28metaG_3_FD_89872 | JGI IMG/M metagenome (GOLD analysis project Ga0123355, IMG submission 89872) | Embiratermes neotenicus P1 segment gut microbial communities from Petit-Saut dam, French Guiana - Emb289 P1 | ecosystem: Host-associated > Arthropoda: Insects > Digestive system > Gut ...
CCCGCGTGTTCACGGTGCCGGGAATTTACCGCTACGTTTGCACTCTGCACGAAGCCAACGGCATGAAAGGAGTCGTCATTGTCCGACCGTCACAGGTTCAGTCGGCGCGAAAATAGCTTTCATGCCAGTGAACGGCCTGATGTCGGGAGTTTTGCTGAGGTGCCGACACAATCTGAGGGTGGCATGCATCCAAACGAGCAAATAAAAGGCGGACAAGATGAGTTCGACTGGTTCGGAGATCGCTGGCCCCCAGGCTCTGCCTCTGTCAGGCCTGGTCAATTATCAGGAAGGAACGGTTGTGAACCGAGTCATTCTCCAACGAGACAAAGGGAATGTGACGATGTTCTCATTCGACGAGGGCCAGGGCCTCAACGAACACACCTCTCCGTTCGATGCCCCGATGCACGTGATCGCCGAGGTCACCGTCGCCGACAAGGAGATTGCGCTGAAGCCTGGCCAGATCCTCCTGTTTACCGGCAGAAAGTCTCACGCCGCAAAGGCAGTCATGCGCTTCAAGATGATGCTGATGATCATTCGCTCCTGAATGAGCATAACGTTCGAAGGCTAGATCCAGCCCGTGCTCTTTCGTGAAGGATTTCATAGCAGACTTCGTCACGGGCGGTATGTTGGGTTCATCACTCCTGAGCAGAGAGCTGACTCGGTGTAACCGTATAGTTGAGGAGCAGTGAGTGGCTGTACAGCACGGAAGATCGAACTAGGAGCAAACGCCGAAGACGCGGAGGTATTAATCATGGTCGCGAGTACCTGCCAACCTGGTAGTGGTAAAACGAGCCTGAATCGGTTGCCCCACCTGGCCGAACCATTGTTGCGGTTTGACCTGAATCACGAACTGGAACAACTCCAACACGAAGACTCCTGGGAGCGCGAAACCGGACGTAGTTCGAAAACGCTGGCAAAATACCCCGACTTACGCATAGTTCTGGTTTACATGCAGGCCCGTAGCCACATGAATGATCACAAGGCGGACGCCAGAATCTCAATCCAGGTTCTCCACGGGAAGATCCTGCTCCATGTACGCGACCAGAGATCCATTGAGCTCGCAGCGGGGCAGCTAATGACACTGGATTGTGGCATGCACCATGATGTGCAGGCCTTGGAAGAAAGTGCGTTCCTAATCACCATCTCCTGGCCAAAAGGCGCCGCGACCTCCGCAGCGGTAGATGCTGAATGAATCCTGACTTGGAGGTGAAATCGAATCTTTACTGCTGCGAGCAACGCTGCAATCGCAGAATCCGAATACGGACTGCACCGCCTTCCTCACCTCGGAGTCTCGCCTTTGCAGGTTTTTCTTCCGGGTGAGCTCAGGATGTTACGCGAAGAGCCATCCTGGAATATGAAGACCGGGCGGAGCTGCAAAACACTGGTGAAATATCCCGACCCTACGAATTGTGTTGGCGACAATGAAGGCTGGAACCCGCACGGGCAGCACCGGACAAGGCCGCGCTGGCTAGTAGCACTCTCCGGACATCTGCGACTTCACGTCCCCAATACGACGGCCGAAGTTCCGGCCCGCGAACTCATGGCTCTTGATCGCGACGTTCCGCATGCAGCGCCAATACGACAAAGTCCTTTTCTTCTCGTCATTGCCTGGCCTCAACACTCTGATTCTGTTCAAAAGGGCTAATACCGCGACTGAAATGGAGGTGGGCATTCCGTCTCGTACGGAATGCAACAGCCTTCATGGTGCCTCCCAACCACAAGGTGCGGCACGTCAGCCCAATGTTGCAATGGGTCAGTCGTACCTTCGTCCAGAACAAACGACATGCCCGGACCGGAGGCCCCACTTCGCGGTCAGCGGAGTTAGGCAATCATTGGCCGCCTTCCGGTTCTTCAGGTGTTCATCGCGTGGTGTGGACGTACTATTGTCGCGTCTGTCTGCAGCCGTCACACTTGAGTTGTGTGCTTGGTCAGTTCGGAAAGCGGGTCCGGCGAATCAGCCGCGCAGCAAGCGTTCGAAATCGTAGATGATCAAATTCGACACGCGGTAGCCAACATGACACCCGCAAATACGACGGCCTGTCTAATGGACTCACTCTTCTCCTGGACATTCTTCTGTGACATATGTCCTTTCCAAACGGTACGAATGAACTATTTGCCGAATGTGCGCATCGTGCGGAAATAGTACACGAGATAAGAGCGTATGCGCGCTCGCTAGGCGTCACAGTCAAGAAGGAAACAACAAGGAGGATTTGATGTCAGCTCACTACTCAATCGGGGCAGCGGCTGCCCTCTTCACACCGCTCACAGTTGGATCAGTCGTTTGCACAGCTCAAGCGGCAAAAGCGACGCCTGAGCAGGCGGTCGACGCGTTAAATGGAGTTTTCGGAGTGCACCCGGGCGCCCGCGCCGTGCATGCTAAGGGAGTGGTCCTAAATGGGGAGTTCAGGCCCGCAGCTTCCGCGGCCGCCGTCAGCACCGCTCCTCATTTGCAGAAAACAACGACCCCAGTTACCGTTCGGTTCTCGGACTTCGCCGGCATCCCAGACATTCCAGATACGGAAGGGCTAGCACGGCCCCATGGCTTGGCAATCAAATTCCATCTGCCGGATGGGCGCGACACAGACATCGTGGCTCATTCCTTTAACGGTTTCCCCGTCGCGACAACAACTGAGCTCCGTGACTTGTTCTTCGCGCTTGCTAAGAGCGGGGCGAGCGCTCCCAAGCCGACGCCCCTTGATCTCTTTTTGGAAAGCCACCCTATAGCCAAGGCATTCCTCACCGCTCCGAAACCCGAGCCGGAAAGTTTCGCGACCCTACCGTACTTCGGTGTGAACAGCTTCAAGTTCACAAACGCCGCAGGGGTTGCCGTGTACGGCCGCTATCAGATTCTGCCTGCCGCGGGGACGATCTATTTGCCTCCCGACCAGGCTGAAAAGGTGGGACCCGACTACCTGGCGGGAGAGATTCGCCGGCGAGTAGCTGGAGGTCCCGTTACGTTCAGACTCGTCTTGCAGTTCGCCAAACCGGGCGACAGGATCGACGACCCCTCTGTCGCGTGGCCCGACGACCGCCCCACCGTCGAATTGGGCACCCTCGCAATCACTAGTGTTGCTGCTGACTCAGACGCAGAGGAGCGCTCGTTGCTATTTCTCCCGGGAGCTCTGACGGAAGGAATAGAACCCTCTGATCCTATGATTCAGGACCGGACGGCCGCCTACCATGTTTCTTTCCAGCGCAGGAATCAGTAGGGGCTTTGGAGGCGGCCTCCGGATCGGGTTTTAACATGGCTCGGCCCGCTTCTGAGGCGGCGCATCACCTGCCTACGAGCGAGTTGGATTTAGCAGCACATGAGCATGATCTTGGGTTGAAATTGCAATGCCTGTTCAAATCGGAGTTAAATCGAGCACGGTTACCAATCCAACAGGTTTAATGTCGGATTGCCATCGCAGGATTGAAATGTTCATGAGAGCGCTCAGTGCTGCGGCTGGATTCGAAGGCCGGCCACTGAACGATGATGAACGGCAATCTCTAAATGCGGCTTTGCGGTATTTCCGTGAAGCGGCACCAAGGCACAATGCAGATGAAGAGGAGTCGCTATTTCCTCGGCTACGGTTGTTGCCTCACCTTGAGGTTCGGCGTGCGCTATCGGATCTTGCCCGCCTTGAGCAGGAGCACCATTGGGTGGCCCCATTGCACTTGAAAGTTGATCGTTTGGGGGGGAAGTGGCTCGCAGACGGCGAGCTTGGAAAGGACGAGGCTCAGGCCTTTCGTACTGCCGTCGAAAAACTAGCAGCCATGTACCGCACGCACATCGAGTTTGAGGAGTCAGTGCTCTTCCCCTTGGCAAACCTCGTCCTCGGGGCAGCTGAGGCGGCCGAGATTGCGGCAGAAATGGCAAAACGCCGAAATCTTGACATCTAAAGCAGGGAGAGCAAGAGAGAGTTGGCGATGAGCGCGAAAACGAGTGTGATTGAGATTGTGGCACGAGATCCTGAGGCTGAGCCGATAGACGACCGCAATCTGACTCAAATTCGCGAGAAGATACTCGACAAGACGATCGCTGATTTCTTTCCCGCCAGTGACCTTCCATCAAGCGACCCAGCGCCTGCGGCCGATCGGTTTGCTGCATGACAACGCCACAATTTCCAACACGCATTGAAGCCCGCGCCGGGCGAACCATGTCGCCGAGCGAAATTTTCGATGTCGCGAATCGGCGCGAGAAGGCGTTGTCACGCTTGCTGGTGACGTACATCTCGACGGGTCTCGCGTTCATGCTGTTGCCGGGGACCTTTCTGGGTGTGTGGAATCTCATCTCTATCAGCAGCCGTCGTGCTTCGGAAAGTATTTCGCCAGCCTGGATCCAGGCACACGGACATGCCCAGGTGTTCGGCTGGATCGGTAGCTTCATTTTCGGCATCGGCTTCTTTTCGATTCCCAAGCTCCGCCGATTGGAACCATTCGCGATCTCATATGCATGGGCCTGCTGGACAATGTGGACGGCAGGTGTGGCTCTACGCTGGATCGCAAACGTTTACGGCCTGTATTGGCGGGTTCTGTTGCCGGTCTCGGCAGCTCTCGAATTGCTGGCGCTTGCCATCTTTCTGCGAGCGGTCTCAGCTCACCGGTTACAGCCAGAAGAAAAAACCGATCAGGGCTGGGTCATGATCGTATTGGGCGGAACGGCTGGACTGGTTGCCGCCCTGACTATGAATTTATTTGGAACCATCTGGCTAGCCATCGACGCCTCAGGTCCGGCATTTCCGGCGGACTTCGATCAGAGATTATTGGCAGTGATGGCATGGGGCTTCATGGTCCCGTTTGTTTGGGGCTTCAGCACGAAGTGGCTGCCGGTATTCCTGGGCCTGTGGCCGCCGAAAATTCGCTTGATGTTTTTGGCAACCGCACTAAATATCGCCGGCGTAATCGCTGCGGTCACCGCGCACCGGCGTTTGGCAACCGTGATTTGGATCGCAGCGTCGGCTATTGCTGCAATTGGGCTTCATATCTTCCGCATGTCGCGGCAGCCGGCGAAAACCAAAGGCGTGCATGAGAGCTTCCCAGTATTCGTCCGCGTCGCTTACGTTTGGTTGCTGGTTGCGGGCGGACTTGCTGTCTGGGCCTCGCTGCGGGGCGAAGCGGCAGGAATTTGGGGAGCTTCGCGGCATGCGCTGACGGTCGGATTCATCGCTATGATGGTGTTCTGCGTAGGGCAGCGTGTATTGCCAGCATTCGCGGGCATGAAAGCGCTTTGGAGTCCGTCACTGATGTTTATTGCGACCTTGCTGTTGGCGGCCGGCTGTTTTCTGCGCGTCAGTTGCGAGGTACTGGCATATCAGGGCTATGCTGCCTGGGCATGGAAAGCATTGCCAATCTCAGCTATCACTGAACTGGCGGCGGTTGGCGCGTTCGCGGCAAACCTCATTGTGAGTTTCTCACGACGATCTTCCGCGCCACCGGTCGTGCATGTCTCTGCCAGTCCAAACGCCTGAGAATTACTGAGCATCTCATGCTGGATCAGAATTCTTCTGTTGTCGCGAAAGCCGACCATTGCTGGCCAGCCAATCTCGCCCGACCGAGCGGACGCGCCAGCAAGCTGTAATGGGTATACGGCAGAGAAAATATGAGCGAATCACATTTGCCCAGAGTCTTCGTCTACGGCAATCTACTTTGGCTGAGCAGCCTTCGCCCTATCCGCCTCGATGAGAGCGAATGCTCTGTCAACCCCAACAGCAACGATGATCCCCGTGTTAGTGGGAACTGAGGCTCCAATCGCGTTCTGACCGTTAACTGATATCGGTGTGCTCTCCGCCCTGTAGGCACTTATGATGCCAACAACCTCGAAAGGCCGGTTCGGGTTGTTTGAATCGCGCGTGACTACCGGCCCACCAGAAAAGCCTGGATTATTGAAGCCATCTAATAGGATCACAAATTTGTCGTCTGAGGTCCCCGGCGTCAAGTCTGAACATCTCACAAGCGCTGAGAAGTAGGCATGTTTCACGAGCGCCGCCGACAAATGTACCTTCGTGGCTTGCATTGCGAGACCGTAAGGATACCCAAGAAAATATGCATCCTGACCGATAAGGAAGTCCTTTATCCGAGGTAGTGGATCGGCCTTGAGGAGCGGCTCCTTGTGTTCGGGAATCAGCACTGCGACATCTTCGCATTTGGTATCGCCATGCAAAATTCTGACGTCGAGCGAAACCCACTTTTCGTCGCTCATCAGTTCGATTCTTGCATGGTCCCCTAAGTCCTCGACGACATGATTTGCCGTGAAAATGTGCTGCTTGTCGCCATCTTCCAAAATGAAGCTTGTCGCCGTTCCAGCAGGCACGCGTATCTGGAAAACCCTGGAAAGTACGTTTCTAGGGATCTGGGCGAACGCATTTGAAACAACTAGAACGCCGCAGACAATTGGAAAAAACACGTGGCTCATACAACGACTCCTCCCGTTGTCGGGTTGGGAAGCAGATCGGAAAGTTGTCTGACTGGAGGCGATGTTAAGCGATTGAGAGTGTTCATAATTCTGCTTAACCTGTCGAGCCGGTTTGGCTGCCGATTTACAAAACAAGTATAGCATATTATAATTGTAAACCAAGGGGAAGGAGATTAAACTATGATCGGTAAACGACTTAAGCTTGCCAGGGCCGCTGCCGGTCTTTCGCTCAGGGATCTGGCAGCCAGGATTGCAAACCGGGTATCGGCGCAGCAGATCGGTAAATACGAGAGGGACGAGGATGTTCCGAGTTCCGGCGTGCTGATCGCCCTGAGCCGCGCCCTGGGCGTCTCCGTGGACTATCTCATGGGCGATCAGGAGATGGTGCTGGACGGCGTCGAATTCCGGAAAAGGCAGATTACGAGCAAGAAGGAAGAGGCGCAGATCCAGGCGCAAGCTCTGCACCTAATTGAGCGGTATTTGTTGGTCGAGGAGATATTGGGGCTGGCAAGTGCGGAATGGGACAAGCCGAGGGAGGCGCCGTTTCCTGTTCGGGATATCGGCGATGCCGAGCTTGCAGCAAAATTGCTACGCGAGCACTGGAATCTGGGCATCGATCCGATTCCCAATTTGGTGGAACTGCTCGAAGAACGGGGAATAAAGGTCGTAGTCGTCAGCTCGCACGAGAACATCGATGGGCTGGCTGCTCAGGTTCGCCGTTCACAGGGTGAGCCGATTCCCGTCATTGTCATTCGCAGAGGCGTGCACGGCGAGCGGCAACGCTTCAATCTGGCTCACGAACTTGGACACATGGTCATGGATGTCCAGGGCGACGATAAATTCTGTGAAAGAGCCGCGCACCGCTTTGCCGGCGCGTTTTTGATGCCAGCCGAGGCCCTGTGGTCGAACGTCGGCAGACATCGCAGTTCCATCGGGTGGAGCGAGCTGTTAGCGCTGAAGAAAGTGTTCGGGGCAAGCGTCCAGGCAATCACGTATCGATGCGCTGATCTGGGCATATTCCCGCAGTCATTAAAGGAGAACCTGTTCCGCGAGTATTCCCGGCTGGGATTCCGCACGGGACCGAACTACGAGCCGAACCACCTGGAGGAGGAGAAGCCCGAGCGGTTTGATCGGCTGTGCTACCGCGCACTCGCGGAAAATGCGATCTCGGAAGCGAAAACGGCGGAGCTCCTGAACATCACGGTGCACGAACTGAACCGGCGGATGGAGGAACCGACCGCGGTCGCCGTGCAATGATCCTCGTTTCTGACACGTCCGTTCTGATCGACTTGGAGCGAGGAGGTTTGTTGGAGTCTATTTTTACTCTTCCACACGAGTTTGCGGTTCCAGACGTTCTTTATGAGCGTGAAATGCGAGGCGAATGGGGAGAGCGGCTGGTGGCGCTTGGACTGCGGGTCGAGGAAGTTAGCGTAGCCGGCGTCGGAACCGCCCTGCGCTATCGCCAGCAGCGCAAGGCACTATCGGTACCGGACAGCTTTGCGCTCGCGCTTGCGAAAGAACGTGAATGGCTCTTGCTGACTGCAGACAGCCAGCTTCGGGAATTGGCTGGAGACGAGCGCGTTGAATGCCATGGCGTTCTTTGGCTGTTGGACTTAATGGAGCAAGCCGGCGTACCGGGCGTTCAGCATTTGCATGATGCGCTGGCGCAATTGGCTGCACACCCGCGGTGTCGGTTGCCTGCCCGTGAAATCACAATCAGGCTGGAGCGATACAAAGTAACGATTGAACGGCGGTAGCGATCAGGAAACAGCAGCATGATAGACCAACTACTGGCCGATCCTTATATTGCATCGCAGCAGAGGAAACGCTGCAGGAAAGGACACACAATGACGGGGTACTGGGCGAGCGATCGCGCAACGGGCTCGTTCCAGTTGTCTCCTCCATCGTTGTGAGTTATGTCGCAGCGCGGCGGCTCCCATTGAGCGTAGCTGTTGAGCCCGTTCCATCAGCCACGCGGTGAGGAGATCGCTGCTATGGATCGCAAGCGTGTGCGCGCGATGCGTATCGCAATGGGGGGTGAATGTGGAACTCGGGCAAAGCGGCTTCGCAGGATGCGGGGAAGCGATGCTCGAGGAAGGTCCATGTGGCGCTGCCTGATGGCCCACTCGATGTCGGGATAGAGGGTTTGCATAGACTGGATCAGCTGATGGAAATCATCGAGCCATGGCTGGACATGGAACCGAAGCGGCGGCGGTAATTTATTTTCTACATTCCCTTGTGCGTAAGCGACCAGGCACCTGAAAGTGACCAGCAGACATGCTGCAAAGAATTTCGATAAGAGCGACCTTATCTATGAAGCTGAGCATCGAGATCCGTAACACCGAAAGAGGCCGGCCGGGAGTATTCCGGAAACGGAATACTGCCGAAATGGTCCCACCTGGCGAAAGATGACGCAGACTTCAGGCTCACAATACCGATCGCGCGCTATCTCTTCACTTGCGTGAAATACACCCGCATGCCCGCACCAGTGGGTGGAGGCAGAACCGGGGGGCAACATGGCGCAGACTACGCTTCCACCGTAAATTTCCGCACGATTGCTGCCGTTATCCTAGAAAACTCACTCACACCTCAACGCCACCATGGGGTCAACCTGCGTCGCGCGACGTGCGGGGATAGCGGTAGACGCAACTCCGACTAGGATCATTGTGATCGCCACTGAAATCAGCACAACCGGATCATTGGCTGAGGCCTGATAGACGACAGCGGCCAGCACCTTGCCTGCGGCGACACCAAGCAGAAGCCCCATAGCTGAGCCCGCCGCAAGCAACACAAATGCTCGGCCCAAGACGGCCCGTAGGAGCCTCCCCTGTTGACACCCCAGTGCGGTGCGAATACCAATGTCGCGCACACGGCGTGCTACCGAATAGGCAGCCAAGCCGTACACCCCAGTCACCGCAAGCAGCAGTCCCAAAATTCCAAAGGCACTTAACGCGATTGTTGCTGCACGTGCTGGAAACAGAGCCAAACCGAGCATCTGCCGCCAGGGTCCAAGTGAATACACAGGCAATGCTGGGTCTTGGTGTCGAATGGTATTTCTGATTTCGGTTGACAGGTTTGGATCAAGCTCATCAGTGCGCACCACCAGCACAGTAGTAGTGTTCGGCTTCTGTGAGATGGGAAAGAAAACAGCCGGCTGGGGATGTTCAGTAAGACCTTCGTACTTTCCGTCCTCCACGAGGCCAACGACCTGGGTCAGGTTTGGGCTTGAGCCCTCGCGAAAACGCTTCCCTACTGCGTCCAGCGTACCTATCACTTCTTTCGCAAACGTCACGTTGACAATTGCGACCAACGGAGTTTTGGCATCGTCTTCCCAGCGAATATCGCGACCAGCCAACAGCCGAGTACCAGCACTCTCCAGATATCCGGGCGAAATTTCGAATAATTCTGACTGCACGCCGTTGGCAAAATTCAAGTCGGAGACCTTGTCGTTAAAAACAGTGGTTGAGTTGGTGTCCAGGCTGAGAGGAACCGAATTTGCGTAGCCAGCAGAAACCACTCCCGGGAGATGTGCTGCTTCGTCCGCGATGCTTCGTTGCAATCGTGCTGACTGTTCATCATTGCGTCCTGCGAGGCTCGGATCGAAGCCTGCTAAAACCACGTTTTCCGGATTGAACCCGTATGAGGCATTGATAGCACGCTGGAGGCCGCGCAAGGACGTGAAACATGCGGTAACCAGTACGCAGCAGATTGCGACTTGCAATCCCAACAGAATGTCGCGAAAGGCCCAGTGCCGGCTGACTGTCGCAAAGGGCTGCACGCCGGTAACTGCGGCATGGGGATCAGTTCGCCAAACTTGGCGTGCCGGAGCGATCACAAAAACCAGCACTGTTGCCAGTGACACTGCAAGCGCTAGCAGGAGCACCCAATGATCCGACGAGAATACAAGTTGGATTGGAATGTCCATGGGAAATTGAATTTGCCCAACGAATCTAAGAAGAAATAAGTTAAGTCCAATACCTAACAATCCTCCTGCCAACGCCAGTACAATCGCCTCAATCAACAATTGCCGCAGAATCATGAATCGGCGCGCTCCAATGGCGATACGAATTCCAAACTCTCGGTAGCAATCCGTAACCCTCGCAGCGAGCAAGCTGCCGAGATTAGTGCATGCGGCAAGCAATACCAAACCCGCCAACAAACTCAAGCCAAACAGGAAAGCCCGGGTCGGGCCCGCCATGATGTTCCCGAGCAGCCCGGGCCGTGCAAGCTCAAATGCAAGATTGCTGTCACTTTTTGGATATTCCTTGGCCAATTCGTGTGCAACGGTGTTCAAATTTGCTGTAGCCTGCCACGGCGTTACGCCATCTTTGAGCCGTCCCAAAATCCAAGTATTTCTGCTAAAACGATCGTCAAGCCACGACCAGCCTTCAACTGCCTTCACCATTGAGATGGGAACCCACAACTCGGGCGCAAACCAGAGTTCCGTTCCTTGAAAGCCGGGCGGAGCTACTCCGATAACGCTAAAAGAGTGCCCATTGATTCTCACGTTCTGGCCCACGACGTGAGGATCAGCGTGAAAACGGGAATTCCATGAGGCGTAACTTAGGACTGTCACGGGATTCGCATCGGGAACACGATCCTCTTCTGGAGTGAAAAATCGTCCGAGATAAGGTCTGATTCCCAGTGTTGAAAAGTAATTCCCGCTTGCTTCATACATCCATACGCGCGACGCTTGGTCACTGGCGCCGCTTACCTGTAGACCTCTGACGTTCAAGCGGCAGGCTATTAGGCCTGAAAAGGTGGCATTGCGATCGCGCAAGTCGCGGTACACGGGATACGAAGCATTAGCGCCGCCTTGGCCGCCTGGTTTTTCCAAGAACAAAACGCGCTCAGGATTCGCAATCGGGAGGCGGTGCGACAGGAGCGAACTGATTGCCGAGAACACGACGGCATTCGCTCCGATACCCAAGGCCAGTGTAAGAATTGCAACGGCCGCAAAGCCTGGACTCCTTCGCAACTTTCTCAGAGCGTAGAGAATATCCCGCACTAGATTGTTCATAATCGTTTGCCTCACTCGTACCTCAGCGCCACCATGGGATCGACCTTAGCCGCGCGGCGCGCGGGGACGTAACAGGCAATGCACCCCACGAGGAACAATTATCGTTGGGCCGCCGCAATGAGCCGGCTACCACTTACGTTTCTAAATTCCGCCGCGTCGAAGCCGGGCTTCGACCAGTTTGGGCAGCGACAGCGAGGCCGCAGATCCAATCGCCGCTCCAATGATGACAAGCAAAATTCCCTTGCCCAGCACCAGCCGGGGAATCTCGTTCAGCCTCGATCCGACGGCTAACCGAATTCCTATTTCATGCGTCCCCTGCGCGACAACGTACGATAACACTCCAAAGAGTCCGATTGCCGCTATGAAGAGCGCCAGGAGAGCGAAGGCGGCAATCATTTCCGCCATGAGATTGTCTCCTGATCCGGAATCGCCGATAACGCGGTTCATCGTTCGTAGCTCGGTGGCAGCCTGATCTCGATCAATCGTCCAGACAGCGCCCCGGGGAGACAGGCGGCGGATTGTTAGCCTCAAGCGCCTGCATGGGAATTCAGGCTAGTCGGCCCAACTCGTTTCGTCCTCCTGCTGGCATCGGGTGCCACCGAGGCGCAGACCAATGCCAATGCGAAGCCCTCCACTCTCACTTGTGGCATGACTATTACCAATCCAGGGCCAAACGTAACCCCTTGATGGAAAAAGGCACCAGAATATGGCTATCAAACCAATGCGTCTGAAAAGTGTCCGCCTGTGGCATCAGGTGTCCGGATCCGAACAAGACAACTATCGGGGCATCTCTGAGATAGCTTTGACGCGTGGAGTGAGATGCAGGAGGAATTAAAAGGGTCTCTCATCAATGGAGAGGAAATTGTCTCTACACTGTCGAGACAATTGACTACAGACTTTCGCGGCTCGCTTCACGATGCCTCCGATTGAATCCGCGTGCAGCCGCTTCTTCGATGCCTTGCCATGACGATTGACCGCGCGTAACACTGCCCCCTTGTGGATTGGGGCCTCCTCGATCCACTTCTTCAGAGCCCGGACCGGACAGGTCTCTGGATGAGAAGCCGCAAGGAATGGCTACGGGCTCATCCTCACCTTCCTGGTTGGTTTTCGACCGCTGCAACCGGATCACCAGGCCATCGGGGGTGAACCTCACTTGATCAATGTCGAGAGCGGCGAGCTCGGAACGACGGAAGGCGCCGGCAAAACCGACAAGCAACAGCGCCCGGTCCCGGAGACCGCGAACACCGTCCGGAAGGTGGACCAGGATCTTCCGCAGGTCAAGGGTCAGGAGCGGCGACTTCCCTTTCTGGGCGGTGCCGATGGTTCGCCGAACCGCCATACACCGTAAGTTGCTGATTTGGAGGCTGCGCACATGCGTGGGGAGCAATTGGGGAGCAAAACACCCCCACATTTCGAGTTACTGACGCCTGCCGAATTGGCGGAGCGACTGAAAGTGCCTGTAACTTGGGTCCGGGAGCGGACCCGCAGCCGCGAACTGGAGGGCGGCGATGTTATTCCTCACCTCAGGCTTGGACGGTACGTCAGGTATCAATGGGGCAGCCCAGAATTGGAAGGATGGATCAGGCGACGATTGTATTCCCAATCACTTCACAGTAGCGACCCGGTATGCTAGTGTTTGCTCATGTCCACGAAAAAGAAGAATCCACATGCCGTCGCACTAGCAAAATTGGCTGCAGAGGTCCGATGGAGAGGAGTAGCGAAGTCGGAGCGAACTGCGCTCGCTAAGAAAGCTGGAAAGGCAAGATGGGCCGGCCTAACGAAAGCAGAGCGCAGCGAACTTGCAGCACGCGGCGGGAGGGCTTCTCGTGGCAAAACCAAAAGCAGAAAGGACACGAGCAAATGAGAGGAAGACGAAAGCGAACGGCACGCGGAACAATCACCCGGCATCGCGGGTACTGGTGTCTGCGCTTCCGGGAACGAATCCGGATTGGCGACACCATAAAGACCATTCAGAGGTCCAAGAGACTGGCCCCCATCGACGCCGAGCACAAGACCCGCAAAAGCGTGCAACACCTCGCAGACGTTGTGATAGAACCCATCAGCAAAGTCCCGGTCGACTACGTTGCCATTAAACTCGGTGATTTCGTCGATGCCACATATTTACCGTTTGTCAAGTCGAAGCGCAAACCGTCCACCTACCGAGGCTACAAACAGATGTGGGAGTGTTACCTAAAACCGCGCCCAGAGTGTACGAATCTTCTCATGCACAACACCGAGACGTACATGATCCAGGCGGTGTTAGATGAGATCGAGCAGGAAGAGGAACTCTCAGCGCAGACAATGGCTCACATCAAACACCTCCTCAGCGGAGTATTCCGATATGCAATCAAGCAGGGGCGCGTTCCAAAAGAAACGATCAACCCTGTTACTTGCGCTGAGACCGCCTCCGTTCCAGACTTCGACGGCAGGGCCTATACGTTGGAGGAGATCGCGTTGATGTTCGCAGTGCTGCCAGAACCGAGTCGAACCGCGATGTTGACCGCAGCGTTTACTGGCCTTCGGGTTGGTGAACTTCGCGGCTTAACTTGGGATGCGTACACCCCGGGCGACGAAAATTCTCTTGGGGTGCTCCGCGTTCTTCAGTCGATTTGGCGAGGCCAAGTCGATGCGCCTAAGACCAAGCGTTCAAAAGCCGTCGTGCCAATCATCCCGCAGGTATGTGCCTTGCTTGAGCAACATCGTGTAGCCTGCGGCAGCCCAATCTCGGGACCGATCTTCGCAAACGATGCTGGGAATGCCCTCGATCTCGATTCGCTCTACCAGCGGCACATGAAAGAGCCGCTCCAGCGAGCCGGAATCGAGTGGGAAGGCTGGCACGGCTTCTGGCGAGGTCTTGCCACGAATTTGGAGCGCATCGGCGTGCGCGAATCAATTGCGGCGATGATCTTGCGCCACACCAATGACCGGGTCACGCGCAAGCATTACATCAAGCCAGCTCCGGTTGAAGCCATCGCTGCGATGCGGCAGTTGTCCGAGGCATTCTCGAAGGTGGAAACGCCCAAACTGCTCGCAAACGCTCCCCAGAATTCTCCCCAAACTGTGGAATCGGGCGAACCGACAACCGGCAGCAAATGGCTCCAGTAGAGTCGAAAACGACGTAAATATCTGAGATTGAAGCGGTAACGGCAATCATTCCCATCGTGGTAAACTGGTGCACATCGTCGCGGAGAGGTGGCAGAGTGGCCGAATGCGGCGGTTTGCTAAACCGTTGTACGGGCTAACACCTGTACCGAGGGTTCGAATCCCTCCCTCTCCGCCAGATTCCTTCTAAATCCATCCAGCAAAGAGAGTTGCAAAGCATCGGGGCATTGCACTACATGACCCCCTTCGTGCCAGAACTGGGAGTTCTGGGTGTCCGGCGTGGATAATTCAGTGATTCAGCGAATCCTTCGCCAATAGCAACGTCGCGGTGACGCAAGCTTGCTACACCGTGGCTGGCACGCTTTTCGCCGCGGCCTCGCGACCAAACTCAACCGATTAGGATTAGGCCACTGAGGGAGAACCTTGTTTCGCTCATACCTGTCATCCGGGGCCTTCGGCCCGCGAAAGCCCATGAAAATCGGTCAGAGCCAAGCCATAATACGTGATGGCTGTGAGCGGCGAGATTGAACAAACAGTGGAGAACCTGAGACCGAACACCTGTCTGATCCGGAGCGTTTGTGGTAGAGCGAATAAATGGTGCGTTGTCTCTCCCCCTGTGGGAGCGGCGATAGCCCGAGACCCTGCTTGACGTAATCTCTGGCACGCTCTCCGCTCCCGCCAGGAGGTAGCGTATGCCGTATAGGATAGCGGGATGTTGACACAACTTTCTTCACTCTGCACTACGACAGCGAGGGGTCCGGCCCGCAGGATGCCAAGGTGTTCCACGACTCCCCGGCGAATGTCCGATCTTCCTATCCTTACAGCGCCAGCGGCGGTGACCCAAACACCAGCGGCAAGTCGGGGCCGCCCACCTTTGTCTACCAGGACCCAAATAACGGAACAGGCTTTCCCAATTACGTCGAATCAGGAAATACTGGTTACCCGGATAACGTAACGAAATCCGGCACCGAGGGGAACATCCGGTTGTCGGTCGGCTACCGCACTGGCAACCACACGGGCAGTTCCGTACCGGTCACGGCTGAAGGCCCAGGCGCCTTCCTGTTCATAGGCTACATGGATCAGACGGACGTGATGTTCAAAATAGCGACCGCGCTCGGGGGCGATACGACTGCGGGCGACCGCTTCGTCAAGACCGTGCTAACGAATCCCAACTATCCGGCCACGCCAGGAAAGTAGGTCACGATGTTCAGGAGAACGGTGGTTTTCACGTTGTGTAAAGTAGGGGCTGCCGTTCTCCTGATGGCCGCCATGGTAGGCGGGCAGGACAGTTCACCTCCCGAATCGATTCTTCGTTTCCAACTCACAGAAACCCCGGAGAGCGTGCTCCGGACGCTGGGGGGCGGAGCAAGTATTGTCCACCTGAAAGGCCTGGACCTCTATGAATTTCGACGCGCGGACGAAGACTCCGAGGAAGAGCCCGACTGGCGATTTACTTTTCAATTGCCGAATAAGCGGCTCGTCGTCGTCACAAGAAATTACGAAAGTCCTATCGATGTGATGAGACTTTTCCCGGGAAACGAAAGCGAATTGAAGTTGTATCCCGACAAGGAGAAGCCGACTCTAAGTTTGCTGGTGCGAAAATTAGACTCCAGACGCCTCCTCCTAGCACCGGCTAGAAAGAGGAAGCCGGAACATGGCGGACCAACTGGTGTTGGCAAGGCCGGCTCAAGCCATCCTCATGTTCCCGCTTCTCGCCAAGCAGCCCACGAATCCGCGCATTCCATGAGGAGATTCTTGCGAATGTGCTGAAGGCCTTGCGGAAGGACTTCAATCCATTCCACGGCTTCCCCCCGTCGGTTTTGGTCGTTTACCCAGCTCATCCACACCGGCGCCGTGGCGCACGAGAGACCGGCGGGGGGAGGACCCGAATCGTTCCGCAGTGTACTCTATTCCGAAGTATTGGAAAACGAAAGCACAAGTGGACCGCCGTGGCGAGACAGAGAGATGGTCCAGTTGTTCCTCAAGGAGAAGAGGAACATGGCTGCAACTGCATTTCTGCGTGATCGCCCATTTGTACTGGTGCCGAGGAATTCCTCTAAATCATAGAATCGTTGCCACTTAGAGTATCCTTTCAGTAAGGATGCAATCCTTGGTAAAGTAAGGATTATGCCCAAAGTAACCAGCAAGCTCCAACTCACTGTGCCCAAGAAGATCGCCGATCAATACGGCATCCGTCCCGGCGACGAGCTGGAATGGATCCCCGCTGGCGACAGCATCCGCGTAGAGCTGGCACGACGCAAAGCGAAAGCCGACGAGTTGACGGCGAAGGAGCGCCTCGCATTGTTCGATGCCAACACAAAGTGGCTGGACGAGCTGCAGGCCAGTCGCCTGACGGCGAATGGCGCCAAGCCCAAGCACACGACCCGCGAGAATCGCGGCTGGACTCGCGAGGATCTTTACGAAGACCGTGGCTTCCCTCGTCGACACTAACATTCTTGTCTATCGCTGCGATCCGCGCGATCCATCGAAGCGCGAAGCCGCGCGTATCGTGCTTCGCACTGGAGCAGGTTCTGGCGACCTGCGCATTCCCCACCAGTCTTTGGTCGAGTTTGTAAATGCCGTGATCCGGCCGCGTCCGGCTACGCCACCACTGATGACAATCGCAGACGCCACCCGCCAGGCCGAGCTATTCATGTCCGAGTTTCCAGTTCTGTATCCGAATGAGCATGTCTTTCGCACCGCACTGTGGGGGATGGCCGCCTACCACCTCTCCTGGTTCGATGCGCATCTATGGGCATATGCGGAGCATTACAGCCTGCCGGAAATCCTATCCGAGGACTTCGAACACGAACGCACATACGGCCGCGTGCAGATACGGAATCCCTTCGTAGCGTTCGGTCTGGCATAACAAACCAACGTACCTCTCTTGCTGAAATCGGCAGAAGTACCACAGCTTTATTTCGACTGCATCTCAACCGGCATTCCGTACCCTCCTAATTGCCCGTTATGACGCTCATGCCCGCAAACTTCCCTGGCGCGCAAACCGCCGATGGCTACGCCTATGGCTGTCGGATCAAGACGTGCGCCGCGGCAGTGATCCAGCACTATCCCGAATTTCTGGCCACGGTTTCCCACCTGTGCGCGAGCTGACGGCCGCATGCGAAGAGAACGTGCTGGCGGCGAGGATTGCCTGGGCTTACCGGCGGGCGCCTGCAGAGACGAGATCTCCGCTAGAAGCCCGCCCGCACTTGAAGCAGGCTCTCGACATAATGCAGCAAAATGCTCTCCACGCGGACAAAATCGACTGGACGAAACTGCGAAACGAAGCATTTCAACGTTCGCGGGAGCCGAAACAAGCTTTCAGTCCGTCCACGACGATACGTCGGGGAGTACCACCAACTTTGGTATGGAAGGTCCTTGTTGGTTGTAGCAGGGGCACACGCAGTTTCGACTTGGAGGAAGGAACAGCCGTCAAGCTCGCAACCATCCAGGTGGCTGTCAACCTCTCAACCTGGAAACAGCGATTCGGTCACCTGTGTAGTCCCACCGCTCACCGTCTTTGTCTGGAGAAACCTTGACCGAATGCAAGATGATAGATTTACAGAATTCACTCCTGAAGCCCAATTTTGCACCGGGAAGTAGCTAGAGGGACGCTAGTAGCACCTCCTTAGCAGAGCATCGACATGTTCAACTCTCGACTTTAAGGTGGGGCCTCCCCCACGAGGCCTCACCTAGAAACGGCCGGTTTCGGCTCGCATTACGGTATGGCGACGCCAGCGAGCTCTGCGAGCTCAGCTTGGGAGATACCAGAGCGTCACATAACTGGATAACTAAAATTGCAGCGACTGGAACCTAAGCTGAGCCCCTCGGATTACTCAAGTCTCCTTCCGGCCAGAAAAACTGAAGTGCTTAAAATTCGTAGGTCAGCACAGGCTTAATTCGGTCTTAACGACATTCACGGAAAAAAAGGCCGCTTTCTCTAGGAGTGGAGGAAAGCGGCCGCCTTATGCGTCCATCCGTCTTACGAGCATGACGAGCTACTCGCGGCTGCCTCCCGGCTTCTCCTGGAGGGCGCTCTTAGCCGCATACAAGCAACAGTTACCAGCTCTAGACTTACAGCCCGAGCTTGAGCTTGCGTCTTACCATCCCAGCGAAACCGATCACGCCAGTTCCAAGCAGCCCAAGCGTGCCGGGTTCCGGGATGACTGCCGCAGTCGAATGTTCGGTCATCGACCAGTTCATGGTGTGACCGAATCCACCCGCGTTGCTAAAAGCGATGACCGCCGTGACGGGCTCGTTCTGGACCAAACCTGGCACTGAGAGGGTACCATCGAGAGCAATTGTAAGTGAATGTGTGTGTGGTGAACGCGAGAGGGTGAATGACGTGAAGGTTTCGGTAAAGGTGCGGCCCATTGCGACCCACGACTTGGTAAAATCGACCGTACCCGTACCGCCGTCTGGGATGCCTGCAATATTAAAAGTTGTCGGCGTCAGGCTAACTCGAGAACCTAGCGAGAGGCCGGACTGGTCGTCGGGGTGTATCTCCTGGACCGTGTATGGCTCCCTTCCCAAGTTGACCGAGGTCGCGGTCGCCAGGGTAGTGCCGATAAAAGTCGGGGTACCTCCATTGGGGGCAACACCGAAGTCGATTGTGATGCTATTTGCCAACGCAGCTGTGGGCAAAGCCACAGCCAAGAGCGTCAAGAGCATTACTCGTCTCATACTGTGCTCCTACTTTGAGTATCGGGCCTCCCCTCCTCAGCGCAAACCGTGAGGACTCTTTTAGCCTGCGGTGGCGGTCCTCGCCTTATCTCCGCAAAAATACCGCACGATCCCATGCAGGTCAGCTTCCATCTTTATTTTTTGCCAGTTTTCCGCTGAAGCTGCCGAATGCGCGGTCGATGCTCCTCAAACTTCGAGATCCTCTTGATAGTGCAGCGGTCTGATATTAAAAGAAAAAGAGATTAGGAGCGTTGGTCGTGCAGTCGGCCTTGGCTGGTTTGCAAAAAATTACAGCTAAAGCAAAATGTTGTGCAGTCTATGCTTGACTATGCTTATGAAAACAAAGCCGATTTAGGATGGGCTGTCGGGCATTTGGCTATTGCTCCTCAGCAACAAATTACAGCTCGAGCAAAGGTTTCTGCACCTCACGCTAACCCTACTCCTCTTTCTCCCGGCCACCTACCGACGGAAGCTGTCCAAAATGACAGAGAAAGAGAAAACCTATCAAGCCGGTCCGGCTCGGATGTTGGCGAGCTCACCAGGAAGGAGCCAACGGCTTACCTGTTATAACTAACAGGCTCCACCCCCCAGCGTCCGGAGCGCTCACTATTACACAGGTACGATGACTTGCTAGACCGTTGTATGGGCTAACACCCGTACCGAGAGTTCGAATCCCTCCCTCTGCGCCAGCCCTTTCAATCCCAACCACTTAAGCTGCAAATCGTCCCTACTGGATCCGCGCGGTCCTTGGATTGCGCTTGCGGTTTTAGTGTCCTTTGTAAGGGATTTTGAGCGCTGAACCGCGATATAACCGGCCAATCGCTGCCCGTTTTTTTTTATTTGGTTCTTATGTTTTCCTGCTTCGCTGAGGATCCTGGTGAGGCGATTACAGGCCGATTGAGTCAACGGCGTTGTTCGCTGTTCACCAGGGCCTCGACCCGCGCCAGGACCGCAGTCGCGGGCTGGGAAGCCGCCCCGCTGAACAAAAATCCAACTGAAAGAAAATATACCTTCTCACTGGCAGCATCAATGGCACGCGGTCTCCTTATTGGGTCATTGGCCAGTTATCGCTGATTTTTCACCAAATGACGGGCTGGCGTTTCCAGCTCAAAGGCTCTGCCTCGATGTCGCTCCGCTTCCTCGTGCATCGGCAGTCCGTCTTTGACCTTGATGCCGGCGTGCGGTATGCGGTGAAAAACCCAGCCGAACGAAAAAAGCTTTTCAACGTCTTCGAGGCTTTTAAACTGAGCTATCTTTACAGGTAGACGTTACGCGATAGCATACGACTTCATCGCGGTAACCAAGTAATTCAATGTGGCAGACTGGATCAGCCTGTACGGAACTAGCTTAGGGTGTTTAAGCCCATCGGAAGCAATCGAATCCGCGAAAAGCACGTCAAATGCCTTAGCCCTTAGTGTGTTCGGCTCGTTGAGCGGAAAACGAAACTCGCACAGCGTGTGGCGTTCACCAATGGCTTGGCTGAAAGCACTCGCAAATCAACATTTCAATTATATTTGGCTGTGTTTAGGTGGGGTGCCCGGGGAATCAGGCCATTCCGGTATACCCCACCTACGGTAAACGAAAGAATCAATAAGTCAGAACTATTTGCTTCGGCGTTGATCCGCCATAGTTACAATGGGGGGTCAATCCGCTGGACCAATTGGTTACTGTCCAAGCTGGGGTGATTGGCATAGATTTATCGTCTAAGACAGACTGGTTATGAAAACCAATTCCGCCTGCGTAATCGGTCGGCGGATAATCGCCGCACTGCACGATGTTGTACACCTCCAGGACGCCGCCAAAGGCCCAATTGAAGGTCTGCCCATTGTTTGGAGCGTCGAGCAGCTCGGAGAAGTGTCCATTTTCCTTATCCACGATAACGATGTCCCATGAGGGGCAGGTCTTGGTCCCCGAAGAACAGTTGCTAAAGACATAGCCTTCGAGATGATCTCCGGGGTTAACCGGCTCCGGCGTGCCTTCCCAGGTGTTGCCGCTGAAGCAGCAGTTCCAGGCGGCGATGCTCCAGTTTCTAAGACCGTTGCCGTTCCACCCCAAGACCGGCTGAATGATCGCCACGGTATCGTTGATGTCCTCAAGGCCATTGAAGAGGTACACCGTTTGCCCATCGCTGTCCTTCGGGGCAGGGGGGACCTCCCATTCCGAATAGATTTGCTGATAGTCGATGGCGTCGTGGATGCTTGCAAATTCAATCCAGGCATGGCTAATATCGGGATTCTTGACGCCCTGCTCCTGCCCAATTACCTTTTCTCCATCAGCTCTGAAATGCGGATAGGTGCATTGAGTAACGGGTGCACTGGTCCCATCCTTGTGCACGACTACGTTAGCAGCCTCGCGGATCTCATCTCCCTGAGCTAGATGGTTGACACAGCTCGGATGGTAATAGCCGAACGGGGTGATTACATAGTCTGCGGGAACTGCCGCGGGACGCTTTGTTCCGGCTGAGGTTTGAGCTTGGGCTGCGGTTAGGCCAGCGGCAAGCAAGGTTATGGCGACTGATCTGAGAACTCGAGAGTACGCTGAGAGATGCAACATTTTTCCTCCAGGAAACGTCGCTTGCTAGCGAGTTGTTTTGAAACTCAGCTAAGTTAGAGCGAAAGCAGCCATGAAATCAGGGTTTTGCCCGCACACTACGAAGCTGCCAAGTACGAACTTGCGTTTTCGAGGGGAAAGTGACCAGGGTTGCGTGCAGCACTTGTAACGCTCAAATAGTGAATTTGACCCTGCCAGCGTTACAGCTCTGGATGAATTTTGTTGTGAAGTCTGATTGGCGGGTTTTTTCGTGCGCAGGTTCAATCGCGATTCGGACACGCGCGTCATCCAATCCTGGGACGAAGGTCATCTTGTAGCGGGTCAGGGGCAGGTGCGCTTTACTCGGAACCTAGCTGCTGCCAACGCCGGGGGGTTGTGGGATTTGGTTGCAACTCTACGGGAAGGAAGCGACGTGGGGCACATCGCCCGTTTTTGCGAACGGCACTGTCGTAGAGGCAGCACCTGCCCTTCAAAAGAGGCTTGCCGAGTTTTCAGGGCAGACGGGTGGTTAAGATGGACACCCCCTGCGGCTGGACCTTGTCCCTTCGCGCCTCTGTTTTTGTGACATTATCGGGTTGGTGCCGTGAAGGGAATCGACTTTCAACATTACTATAGTGGCCATCGACCGCATGCGGGGCTGGAAGCTGGAAGGGCGCCTGCCGGAACCGTCTGCGGGAGGAGTCGTATCACCCGCTGGTACGGTTCTTACCGTGGCGGAGGCACTGTTGAGGCTTGTACCAAACTCGGATAGCCACCTTGATCTTATTGATTCGCCATTCACAGGCCCGCGCGGGGGCACCATTCGACACAAATTGCGGCAAGTCTCTTAAGTTAGTGGGAAGGCGGTTTTTTCGCCAGTTTAAATCTGTCCCGGGGAAGCGAGCTGACGGGTACCCGCCTTCACTTCAACCCTTCTCGTGCATCAAGCTCCAAGTTCGCCGGATCACCTTCGGGAAGTTTGAATGAAGTGAATGAAGGATCCTCGCTTTCCAGATCTGATCCACCGCATCGGTTTGAATTAGGCCGATGACCTCTACGGCTCATACACTAGAAGGTGGAATGTCCCCGGTATCGCCGAAGGTCTCGGATGTGGGTTTTCCTTCGTGGCGGCCGGCGGTTTTGAGAAATCGGCGGTATCTACAAAGACACGTTTTGTAGCCGGGTCATAAGCCATAGTCTTGGCGCCAAATTCAGTTTTGATCTTGCCCGCTTCGCTAAAATGGTCCGGCGAGTCCTCATGAAACATGTGGACCCAGCCGTCGCGCGTCGACACAAAAACGAGTCCAGTTGCCGGATCATAAACCTCGGCATCCGCCCCATTACTGATCGCGAACGACTGGATCACTTTCCCATCGTCCGCATTCATCACCACAAGCATTGCTGGTTCGCGGCCAGCCACGAACAGCCGACGATGCTCGCGGTCCATAGCAATCGGGGCCGGAGCGCCCGCCGGTGCCACCGGCCAGTGTGATTTCACGCTCATGTTTCGAGAGTCAATGGCGATGACTTCGCTCTTGTCCTCCAGGTTGTTGTAGATCGTGCCCTGACCGTCCGCGACGGCAAATTCGGGTCCTGATCCAAGATCAACCGTGCCGACATTCTTCCCCGTCGCCGGATCAATCGCCGATGCATTGTGACTGTCTCCGTTAAACGTGAATACGAGCTTCGACGCCGGGTCATAGATGATGCAGTCCGCGTCTGCCGCCGCATCCGCTTCACCCACCTTCTGCAAGGTTTTCAGATCAAAGATGATCACTTTGCCTTGAGCGCCGTCGCTGATGAAACCGCGCCCCACTTCAGGCACCAAGGCCACTCCATGACTCACCTTGAGCCCGCCAATCTTTCCCACTTCCTTGCCACTACCAGCGTCGACCACCAGAACCTCGGCTCCGTGGGACAGATAAAGCCTACCCGACCCGGTATCGAAGATGATGTAATCGAAATATTCTCGACCACCACCCGCCGAACCGAACTTATGCGTCCCCGCTAAGTGATAGTTGATCGTGTTGGCAGCGAACGCACTCGCCACAACAAGCGCGCCTGTAATCAAGATCCGATACAAAAGTTTCGTGCTCATAAACGCTCCAGTCTCCAGCTCAGAGGGTCGCAGGTTCAAAGCACATGGACCCATCGGCAAAGCACTGGGAAACGATAGTCTTCGAACATTAAGAAAACCTGAAAGCCGAGCGAGAGTCGATCGCAACCGACTCTCAGAGTCGGATGACGGGCTGGCGGTCCGATATGAGGGGACGGAAACATCACGCCGTGCAAAGGATTGGCGGTCTGACGGATAGTGCACTTCAGCCAGCCGCACCAGGGCGCAGGCCGTCGCCGCCAGTGACGTCTCTCTCCTTTCCTCCTCTTTTCCCAGCAAGCAGTTTCGCCCCGCACGCGCGACTCTAAAGATTCTTATAGCCCTGGCTGCGACAGAAAATGCCTCACTCGTTAATTGTTCGAATGAGCATGTTGGTCGCTGGTCTCGATCAGGATTTCCTTCAATAGCTCAGCTTTGTATTTCAGCTCGGTTTTACCCGGGGGAAACGTGTTCATGCTGAGCAAATAGGCCAGAATGTCGGCTTTCGCCGGCTTGGGAACTCGGGCCGGATTGTCTGGCGGCATCGTCAAACGGATCCTCTCGAATAAAACGTCGAGCGTGAGTCCATTCCAGTTCGAAAAGAACTGCCCGCCGGTGAGGGGAGGCGCTGACTCCCCGCCGGTCATCTTGTCGCCATGGCATGATGCGCACTTTTGTTGATAGAGGGGTTGACCCCGCTTTGCCTGCTCCTCTGTGTACACTCCGTCCCAGACGGAGCGAGGACCGGTTGCAGCATGAGACTCTGTTTGGGCGGGCGCATCCTGTTGTGCCTCCACCGAGAGGCGCCATAGACCGATGGCAGAGCCAATGATGATCGCGGCTATTAACCTGGTTCTCATCCTGTTTTAATCTTCCTCGGAAGGCAGAGTAAACGCGATGTATTCACCCGAATAAGCGCCGCCACTGACCGCCACCACGATGTATTGCTTGCCGTCCACCATGTAGGTCATCGGCGATCCGCTCTGCGGAGCCGGCAAGTACACTGCGCCCACCTCTTTTCCCGTGGCTTTGTCATAGGCGCGCAGCATGGCGCCCCGTGGGTGATCTGCCGTCGTGGTGACCTGGCCATCACCAGCGATGACCAATGCCTTCGTGATCAACGTGCCGACGTTGTAGCTGGCCTGGCCAGTGCGCGGGATGCTGAGCCCCTTGAGCGCCGCATGATTGCGGACTACGTCCGGCGTTTCACCATGAGCGATCTGCCATAAGATCTCACCGTGGTCGAGGTTGATGGCCGTAATTGTGCCGTACGGCGGTTTGATCAAGGGCATGCCATCGATGTTCAACGGAACGTAGCCTCCGCCGCTTCCGGCAGCAACTGCGCGATTGCTGACCGGGATGGGTGCGTCGGCACCGACGTTTTCGCCCGGCCCCGTCCGCATTTGAACTTTTTGCCCGGCTGTCCCAGCGACATAGTTCATGTCGGAAACTTCCTTAGGAGGCTGAACCAGGCCCAGAGGGGTCAAGCAAGCGTTGCAAGCGAATGCATAGAGGATGCGGGTCTCCGGATCGTAGGAAGCACCGGGCCAGTTGGTGCCGCCACTCGCGGTGCCCAGAGTGAGCGTGGCCAGCGGACCATCGATCTGGCTGACGATCGGAGGCGTGAACACCGGTCCGAGATGGTACTTGGACACGATGCTCTTAGCCTGGGCGCGCATTTGCGGTGTGAAGTCGATCAAGTCGTCAATAGAAACGCCATTACGGGCGTAGGCCGGAGGCTTGGTGGGAAAAGGCTGCGTAGGGGAATACCACTCGCCTGGTGTATTCCCCTGCTCCACCGGCCTTTCCTCGATTGGCCAAATTGGTTCTCCGGTGATGCGATCGAATACGTAGAGAAAGCCCTGCTTGCTTGGCTGAGCCACAACCTTCCGGGGCTTGCCGTCGACCGTTACATCGGCGAGAATCGGCGCGGAGGATATGTCCATGTCCCACAAAGGGTGATGGACCAGTTGGAAGTGCCACTTGCGCTCCCCGGTCTTCAGGTCGACGCAGACCAGAGATTCACCAAACAGATCGTTGCCTGGCCTATGGCCGCCGTAAAAATCTCCTGTCGGCGACTCGATCGGGAGATACACAAGCCCTAATCCCTCGTCTACCGAGAGCTGCGTCCACATCCCAGTATTTCCCGTGTAGTCCGCCGATCCGTTCAGCCACGTGTCGTAGCCAAACTCACCCTTCTTGGGGATGGTGTGAAAAATCCATCGACGCTTGCCGGTGCGGACGTCGAATCCTCTTACGTATCCTTTATTATTGCGCATGCTCTTGGGCGTGAAACCTTCGCGAAAGGCCGCTCCCACGATGACAGTGTCCTTAGCGACCACAGGCGCCGACTGAAAACCAATTTCGCCGGTGGTGAGGTCGGGCATGAAGGTCTGGTCGTCATCCATCTTGAGATCGATCGCACCCATTTCGCCGAAAGCGGTGATCGGCTGACCGGTTTTGGCATTGAGAGCGATCAGCCTGTATCCCGGTGTTACATACAAAATGCGCTCTTCGTTGCCGTCCGCCCAATAGGCCAAACCGCGTCCCGAGAGCTGGCGGGGCGCTGCTGCTCCCCGAGCCCCCTCCCGTTCGCCGTGGACCCAGAGCAGCTCTCCCGTCGCAGGGTCAAGCGCGATCACCGCACGCCGCGACCCTGCCGTTGCGTAGAGCCTGTGATTGACCATCAAGGGTGTGCCCTCAAGCTTGTATTCCGGCCGGTTCCCCAGATTGTCCGTTTTGAAGCGCCAGGCAACTTCAAGTTTGCTGAAGTTGGAAGCGTTGATCTGGTCCAGCGGGCGATACCTTGTGGCGGCCAGATCCCCCGCGTAGGTCGGCCACTCCATGTCTTTGTTCGAGCCCCGGTCCTGCGCTGACGCAACCGCTGCAACACACAGAAGCGCGATCAACATAAGGGAAATGAGCTTTCCCTCAGTCTGTCCCCGCTGCATGGGCAGAGTCACTCCGTTCGTGCATGCAAGGTTCACGCCATTCCCTTGATCTGCTGCAACCCTTCCTGAATTTTCGCCTTTTGCTCTTCAGTCACGTCCGGAAGCGGAGGCCTCTGGTACGTTTGCCTCGTGCCCATCTGCAGGCTGAGCGCATATTTCATGGGACCGAAACTGAAGACTCCACCCGGCCGCAGCGCCTGCTGCATGTCGCGAAGCTTGGCGAGAGGGCCGTCAATGTCCTGCCCCGCGCGTTTGGCAGCAAAAACGGCCGCGATCTGCCTGGTAAACAAATTGCCTTCCGCCAAGATCGCTCCCATGCCGGTTTCCAGAGCGCGCTTAAGGTTGTTGCCTGTGCCGGTCCTCATATTCAGTTTCGGAAACGCTTTCACAAACTGCTCGTACTCAGGAGCATCTCCGTTGGAGTCTTTGATGCCGGCCAAGTTGGGAAATTTCTCCAGAGCGTGCAACAGCTCCAGCGTGACTGGCACCGCGCTCATGCGGGGATAGTGGTACAGATTGATGGGAATGGAAACCTGCTCGAAGATCAGAGAGTAGTACTTGATTAGGCCTTCCAATGGTGGCTCTTTGTAGTAAAACGGCGGGATAATCAACAAGCCATCGGCGCCGTTTGCCGCAGCGTGTTGAGAAAGCTCGATGGTCTCCGGAAAGTTCGGCGTTCCGGAGCAAACGATGATGTTGAGTCCGTTCCTGTGCTTGAGCGCGGTTTCAGCGATCTTCTTCCGCTCGGCTACAGAAAACGACGGGTATTCCCCGGTCGACCCGAGAACGACGATACCATCCGCTCCATTCTCCTTGAAGTAGGCCATCATGTCGCGGTATATGCCGTCTTCGAACTTCAGATTTTTGTCGCAAGGCGTCGCTGCCGCTATCCAAAACAGACACTTCTCCGTCGATCGTGCCGGGCCAACCCTCGCTTGCAACGGTCGCGGCATAGCGACGGTTGGCGTTCGAGCAACGCTCAGAGCCGCCGTGGCCCCCAACGCTCCTAAGAATGTTCTGCGAGTGGTATCCATCGTATCCTCACCTTGACTGCGGTTCGAAGCAGCCTGTTCCGCGCCTCATGCTCCACTAGCCGGCGCCGATAATGCGAGTTGAGCCGTGATCTGTTTCACCACATGCTCCACCGACATGAGCGCTCCTTCTTGCCAGGCCGTGAGTGGAGACACCTGGTCTCCGATCACGTAGAAGCGACCGTCAGGTTGCAAAAGCCTCAGGTAAGCTTTCCTGGCTTCTGATCTGTCCGGTCCCAAGCCAGGGAAGCCGCCAAGCTGGCTGGGAATGTTGTGCCAGGCGATCGAAATTCCCAGATGTGGTGGGACGATGCGATCGTCCATAAACTCCGGGTGCAGCTTGCTGGCGATGGAGCGCGCCACGGAAAGGCGCTGACTGCAGCTCATCTTTCCGAATTCCGTTGCTTCGTTTCCGGCCATGTAGGCGCCCAGGAGAGCGCCGGACTTTCCGAAAAAGCCATGCGACGGGTACCAGATCTCGCGAATGATCTCATCGGTGAAGCTGACGCCGCCAAAGATCTGATACTTGTCGGATTCCCAGAAGCGCTGGTTCGCCTGCCATCCAACCTTGCAAACCGGCGAGAACCGGCCGCAATCCACCGCCTCCTTGAACTCCTCGGAAAAATTGGATGGTATCTTTTGCAGCACCGGCAGTGGAATATTCGACAGGCAGTAGTCCGCGCGCTTCATGAATTCGCGTCCGCGCCGGCGATCGCGATACACGACATCCACCCCGGCGGCGTCATTCAGCAAACGGATCGCCCTCACCTGGCAGTCGTAGTGGATCAGGTGGCCGATTTTGCGCTTGAAGCCGTCCACGATCTTATCCATGCCCCCGATCGGTTGAAAGAGCGTGGGCTGGTAGTCATAGTTCTCTTCACCGTAGAAACGGTGCCGCCAAAACTGGGAATTCAACAGTTCCTTAAGCGGCAAACGCGCTCGCGGCTGGCACACGTCCGATACTGTCGCGGGATCTTCGCACAACGAGTTTCGAGGTGCGCAATACCCTCCTGGAGGACACGGTTTTCCCGCCTGCAGGTCGCCAAAGACATCCAGCAGCCCCAACAGCTTTGCTTTATCAGCGGCGTCCAGAGCCTGGTCGAGGCTGCCTTGCGTCACCGCTTTGGACAGCAGCTCGGAGATATATGCGTCCGCATCGTTGCGAATGCGGCGCCTCATTTGGACCTGCCCTTGAAACGCGTCTTTCAGATGAAACAGGTTGGCAGTTGTCTCGATGACATAGATCTCCAGCTGAACGCCCAGTTCCGAGCAGTAATGGAGCATGCGGCGATGATGGTAGGGAATCCGCCCCGGGCCAAGGTTGACATAAAGGCCGTCGTCGAAGTCGCAGCGCTGCTGGGTCGTTCCTTGCTCCGTACTCTCCTCAGTGATAACGCTCCCACGACGAACTGTAAGGTTACGGCCCCCCGCACGGGCTTCGGATTCGAGCACGGTACAGTTGAAACCCGAGCCGCTGAGCTCATAAGCAGCCGCCAAGCCGGCAATGCCGGCGCCCAGGATCACCACAGTGCGGCCATTCCCGGAGTTCGCCGGGAGTTCCACAGGCCCGGCCCACGGCTCCGGCTCGGGCATCAGCCCCATGGCCGCCATCGTTCGATAGACTGCGGAGGCGCCCCCGGCTCGGCCTACTTGTTCGAGAAATGCTCGCCGGGTCCAAGATTTGATACCTGCGGTCATCTCTGCCTTTTACCTGCTGGAGCAAACGCCTTTGGCGATTGTTCAGCAAGAGACTATACCGCCCAAAATGGCATTTGGAACAAGAATATGGGCCTACGACATAGGCATGGTGGAGGCTTAAAATGCCATTTTTTAGTATCCTATGGGGTCAGTATCGGGAGGCTTGTGAACGATGGGCGAATGCCCAATCGGAAAGTTCCCAGGCAGGCACGGAGGCAGCCGAAAAAGGTGGCTCCAAGCCGACTTCCGAAAGGAAATCGTCCAGGAAATCGAAATCCTCTTCGGGCGCCAGTCGATCGTCGACTTGGACTCGGAAGCTGTCAAGATGGCCGCGCGGCACCAGGCATTGCACTTGGCGGTGCGAGCGCCTGGAACAACGGCTGAACGCCAATACCCGCGATCATGTCGGGTCCGGAACTGCCTTGCCGCTAGGGCGGATAGGCAGAGTAACATGACCGTCGTTATCACTGTGAGCAACGCGAGGGCGGTTTCCGCCCAGGGGACTAGCGCTGGGACGGGGATCATTTTCACCGACCTACTGGAGCGTGAAGGGCGCAAACGTCATCTTCGCCCTGCGCTGCAGCAAGCTCAGCGGTCGCTCTGGGAACGCCGTTCAGATCAAGGCAAGGCGCCCGCGTGACTTCATCCCTCAAATCTTTCGTGCGCCCAAGAATATTTAGTTCTTCACATACTTCTTCAAGTCCTTGGAGCCAACCTCGGCGCCGTAAATGTTACCGCTGCGATCTGCAGCAACGCCTTCGGCGCCGCTGGTCACCTGGTGATCAGGATCCGGTTCGGTATCTGGAATGAAGGCAACGACAGAGCCGGTTCTGGCGCTCCCAATTCTGATTCCTCTCCGCCAGCCCGGGTGATTCGTGCTCCGCGATTCCGAATCGGATACATAGAGGACGTCGTCCTTATCGATGAAGATTCCGCTCGGCCGGCCGAACTGCGTCCACTGGGCGATGAAGTTCCCATCCTGGTCGAAAATCTGAATGCGGTTGTTGCCGCGATCACCAACGAAGATCCTGCCTTTTGAATCCACGGCGATGGCATGAGGCGTGTTAAATTCGCCTGGAGCGCTTCCCTTCTTGCCCCATGCCCTAAGGAACTTACCTTCCTTGGAGAACTTCACAATACGTGCGTTACTTGCGCCACCGTGCCCATCGGCCACGAAGATATCGCCGTTGGGAGCGACCACCACATCAGAGGGCTGATTGAAAGTATCTGGGCCATCGCCGGCCAGTCCGGCCTTGCCCAGGATCAACAGGACCTTGCCCTCGGGACCGAACTTGAAGACTTGTTGTCCCTTGCCGTCTTTTCCCTGGGCATCAGTGATCCACACGTTCCCTTCCCGATCCACGAAAATGCCATGCGGGAAAACGAACATGCCTGCGCCAAAACTCTGCAGCAATTTACCGGACGCGTCGAAATGGAGAACAGGCGGAAGCTTGGAGCCGGCGCAAGTGTTGGCGCCGCATCGCTCTGCTACCCAAATGCTGCCATCGGGACCTATGCCTACGCCGCTGGTCGATCCCCAGGTTCTGCCCTCGGGAAGCTTGGCCCAGTTCTCGATCCTACGGTAGGGGTTGGGTTGAGAATTGGGCGTAGAGGCATCCTGCGCGAATGACTGGCCCAGCCCGGCAAGCTCCATGACGGCAATGACTGTCAGCAAGAATGCCTGTCGATTCCACTTTGCCATCAGAGATCCTCCTCGCTTGCGCAGGCATTGTAGCAATATTTTGGCGCCTGGACATTCGCGCAAATCGCATACAATTTGCCCTTACTGGTTGCAAGCAGGGGACCACCCGCTTTCTGCAGATCGATATGGTTAGACCGGTGTGTTCGCCAACAAAAAAACTCAGAGCGACGGGACTGACCAGTGTTCCATCGACGGCCAGCATGGCCGCCGGGGCAACCAAGTATTACCGGTCGCTCGTAACCAAGTCCCGGTACAACTGAGGCCGCCTGCGAAAATGAGCGAAGTGCCGTATGCCACCTCTTCAAGGAGATCCAAGACGTGGCAGAAGTACAAACCCGCGATCTGACGATCCTCCTATGTCGCTTCTTCGAACGAGACCAATATCTTTTTCGCCAAGCGCGGGCGCTACAACGTCTGCAGGAATGCGACCAAATCGGACTTCTGCTGTGCGGTCAGATTCAGATTGAAGCGTTCGTTGTAGAACTCCAACACATCTTTCAGCGAGACCGCAGCTCCGTTATGGAAATAAGGAGCACGCCCGGCAAGACCGCGCAGAATGGGCCCTTTCACTTTTCCAACGTCAACGCACTTACCCGATATCATGGCCCGACCGACATCGGTGACTTGGACGGCCGTCCCGTCGCTGCACTCGACCGTATAAACCGGCAGGCCGGAGACATCCAACGCCGGAAGCGCCGGATAAGCCGTAGTGCCGATATCCAGGGGCACAGAAAACGAGTGGTTCCCCACATTCGGGGTGTCGTGGCAGGTGGTACAGGTCCCATTAATGACGGGTTGCCCGAGAGCGTCGTTCAACCCGCCCACGCCGGTAATCTGAATCGGGAGTGTATTGAAGAGGGCCTGACCTCGCGCCACTGCGTGACGGTTGGGCTGGCCGTCCAGGTTCGCCCAATAGTTGTAGAGCGTGAAGACATTCGGGTTGAAGGCTTTGCCGGTAGGGTCGCCCCCCAGCGCATCGTTGATACCAATATAAAAAGGCTGTTGCGAGAGGTTTACCGGCCCACCGCTGGCTCCGAAGGCAGTCAGTTTCCCAGCATTCTCATCTCGGCTTTGCGCGGTATACAACGCGGTTTCGAAAGAGACGATTTGCGCCAGTTGCTCCGGGGTCGGAGGATTCGTCGCCTGGGCATGGCCCTGTGTGGCATCACTCGCCTGATTGGTCAGGCTCTGGGTGAGGTCGATGTAGCCGGTGTTGGGGTCCTTAACGGTTTCCCGCCCGTCCCACATCACTGCGTTCAGGAAGTCCAAATTAGTGGCTGGCAGTGGGCGGCGGTAAAAGGCTGGCTGAGTCGCGGTGGTTTGTGGGCAGGAATAAGGATCCTGAATACTGCTTATCGTGAACTCAGCAGCATTGGGCACTGCCAGCGAGATGCGGATCAGACCTTTGTTCAGCAACAAGCTGTAGGCGGATTGGCGCGCTTGAAAGGTGGATACATCGTCGCTCGGGCAATTGGAACCGTCCACCGGGCGGAAGATGGGATCAAGTCCGTTGCTCGAATTGAAGCGCGCCTCGATATCATTCGGAGTGACTGTCCATGCATCGCTTGAGACGTGGCAAGATCCACAGGTGCGACCGTTCGTCCCCAGGTTTTGAAAGAAAGGATTGGTCCTATCGATCCCGCCGGCTGTGCTGTAGGTGCTGAGCGTGCCCGTGGGGTCTTTGGAATGCAGAGGATTGGGCGAATGGCTGCCAGCGCTTATGCTGGCTAGCAAACTGAATAGAGTAGCAGCAAGCAGTCCTCCACTAATTAGATGGGTGCGGTGTTGGCTACGCATACGGTACTCCTCCTTAGACAAAAGCGCCTAAATGGCTAATGGGATGACGCTGCTTGTGCGGTCTTTCCGGCGGCCCTCCACGAGAAGTCTGTTAGAAGAGACCGAGGTGCCTGTAAGCGCGGGGTTCGGTGTTAGGAGTTGGGCTTGGAGCAGGCGGTCTGGAGCCGCTGTTGCCAGGAAAGCCAGCATGTCTGCGCGCCCAATGATTCCTGCCGAACTCAATCCTGATCGATCCGAACCGCTTGTTCATGCCCCTCTCCCAAGTTGTGCCAAGTCTGAAAACCAGTGAATGCACTCCACGTAAAATCCCGGATAACCCCGCATCGCAATATGTTCTCTAGAGAGAGTTGTCGGGATTTCTGAACTCGATTCATGGCCTACAGTCTTGTGGGCATCAGTTTTTCGAGGTCTCGCCAGGGGTGTACGAAATCGGGATCAATCTCGTATCAACGGAGGCATTATTTCTTTGCCCAGCTTCAAGACCGAGGGTCATTCTCAACTCATGCAACCGAATTTCTGTCAATCGGAACTGTTTGCCGGCGTGTTCGAGAACCAAGCTACTTGGGCCTCGAACATTCGATTCCGCTCTGACTCGCGCTCGAATCTCCACCTGCACGCCGCTCCCATCAGGAATGAAGGTGACGAGATTTTGCTGCCCCAGGGAGTGAATTGATATGGAATAGAAGCCGCGCTCGAGAACCACTCCCGCATACCGAATGTCGCAGGGTAGGACGAACCTGCCACGGAAGCTCTCGCCGCTAACATTGGCCTTGGGTGGCGCCGTTTTTGAGATATTTGCCTTTGGTGCATCACCACTCGGAATCGCGTAGTGATCTGGGTCGATCTCCGCCTGTGCCCGACAAGTGCCCGGCTTGAGCGCCACCAACATCCCTAGAACTCCGATTGCTAACACCATCTTCAGCTTTCTTGCTTTTCGGAAAGCCAATGTATTCCTCCTTCCGTGCTATGAGGCGCTAAGTCTGCCCAGACTCGATCAGACATCGACCAGCGCGTCGCCACGTCTGCGGATTTGTGTGAGGTCGTAAAAAACCCGATTTGCAGGGCGACGCCCGGCGTCCCCCTAACCCGCTCTGTGGTTTGTATTGGACCCAAGAACTCAGTTCTTGCATGGCGGGCCTCTCCCCGTACCGGGGCCGCGTCCAAATGTTCTTTCGGAGAGACCGAAAAGCGCACCCAGGCTTGCAACCGAGCCTCCGCATTACATGGAAGCAGGTTCGCTTCCATCAGGGAAAGGAATCCCGGTGTCTAGCTGACGCTGCCACAAGGCCGCTGGCAACTCCGCGCTCTACTCACACATGCGCAGAGCGGAAGGGAAAGTGACAGGAGAGAAGGGTAAGAATTATTGGGCTTGGGAAATTCTTTTTAAGGCCTTATTGGTTGCGAAGATTGAATCCGGTCAGTTCAACTGAATAGAAATCTCTAGCTAGCTAGCTGGTTGTCATTTACCGGTAGAGGGCGGAACTTATGCGGAGTAACTGGTATAAAAACTCCTTGGATTCCGTAGGCAACAGCAAGTGCGCGAGGGCGACGCGTCATGAAGCGCTACGGCCCCAAGGCTCGCCGATCGGGCGAGTGTCTTACTTGGACGTATCTCGCCTCAGTTACTCCAGTCGCATTCCAGCTCCAAAACGATTCGTCGTCCACGCCGAACCAACCTTCTTTTGGCGCTGTCCTCTTCCGCTCTTGTTACGCGCAAAGATTCATCGGAGGAGAACTGGGACCAGAATTGGGGCGACAAACGAAGCGAGAGTCGCGGCAAGCACCATTGCGATTCCTGCGGCAGCGCCCTGCACCTCTCCCTCGGTGACCGCTTCGGCGGTACCCTGCCCGTGTGAAATAGTACCGAGCGCCAATCCCCGAGCCAAGGGATCGTGAATGCCAGCCCTATTCATCAGCCACGGCCCCAGCATTGCACCGATGATACCGGTTGCGATGACGAATGCAGCCGCTAAGGTCGAATCGCCATTGACCATGGGGGCGAGCTCGATAGCGACCGGAGCGGTGACGGACTTTATGCTGACCGAGGCACAAATTACTTGTGGCAAGTGAAATAGTCTCGCCGCAACCGTGGCGATGATCAGTGTAGACAATGAACCGAAGGCAAGTCCTAGGGACGCCGGAAGCAGATTGCCGAGTAGCGTTTGTCGGTTTTTGTAGAGTGGTACCGCAAGGGCGACAGTCGCAGGCCCCAGAAGAGAGACGATTATGTCCTTCGCGGGCTGGTAGTCGCTAAGATGCATGCCACTTAGCAACACCACTGCTACTACAAGTGGCGTGCTAAAGAACACAGGTGATGTAAGCGGTGAAGGATAGCGCTTCCCCACGACCCGGCTAAGGACGTAGGCCAACGCGGTAACACCAATGCCGAATAATGCCAGCAGTAATCTCATGGTACTTCGCCTCCTTTTCCTTAAAGGCTTGGGCGCTGTAGCCACAGAGGAGAATTCCAGCTGCGGCACTGACAGTGAGCGTGCCCAAGATGGCAAGGCCGTTCTGCAGAAATACCTCTTTGAAGGCGATAAGACCGACGGCAATCGGGATGAAGAAGAAAGCGAGATGCCGAGTCAAGATCGATGCCCCCTCCTGGATCCACTCCAACCGGACCAATCGGCCTGACAGCAGGGCAAAGAGAATCAGCATTCCGACAAGGTTTCCTGGCAGGCGCAAAGACAACCTGTGTGCCAATAAGTAACCAGCGCGGTTCATTAGAGCCAAAAACGCCAATTGCGAGATGATGATGACTAGCTTTCTCGAATTCATAGCTCCTCCACCAGGGCTTTCGTCGCGACAACTGTGCCTGGTGCATGCATCCAACGGTGCCGCCGCTGAGAGAATCTAATCGTTGCTACTCCGCATGTGTTCGTGCTCCAATGACAGCGGACCGTCGCCCAGGATCAGCTGGCAGGACGCATCCTGCCCCACATCGATCGTCTGCCCCGGGTTCTTGATCTCCGCGAACTGCTCGGCTTCGGTCGAGTGCTCGAGCGCTGACAATGACGACTTGCCACTCGCGATTACCCGGGTGACTTCATCGAAGTATCCGGTCCCGACGAAGTGCTGGTGCTTCACCGCGGAGTAGCCGTGGACGAACTCGCTGGCGAGCTCCTTTTCTTGTACGCATGAGTAAGCGGTCATGCCCGTGTCTTTGTATGCGCGCGCGAGCTCGAACATGCTGAGGTTGAGCACGTGGAAGCCGGCCAGCGTAATGAACTGGAACTTGTAACCCATCTCCGCAAGTACAGGCTGGAAGCTGGCGATGGTGGAATCATCCAGCTTCTTCTTCCAGTTGAACGATGGAGAGCAATTGTAGGCCAGCATCTTGCCGGGGAACTTCGCATGGATCGCGTCGGCGAAGCGCTCGGCTTCCTTCAAGTTCGGTTCCGAAGTCTCGCACCAGATCAAGTCGGAGTAAGGCGCGTAGGCTAGTCCGCGGGCTATAGCCGAGTCAATGCCCCCGTGGATGCAGTAGAATCCTTCCCCGGTGCGCTCGCCGGTGATGAATATCCGGTCATAGGGGTCGATGTCAGCGGTCAACAGATGCGCGCTGTTGGCGTCGGTGCGTGCTAACACCAGCGTGGGAACACCCAGCACGTCGGCCGCAAGACGAGCTGCCACTAGTTTTTGCACCGCTTCCTGAGTCGGCACCAGCACCTTGCCGCCGAGGTGGCCACACTTTTTCGCAGAAGAAAGCTGATCTTCGAAATGCACGCAAGCCGCGCCAGCTTCGATCATCGCCTTCATCAGCTCGAAGGCGTTCAACGTGCCGCCAAACCCGGCCTCAGCATCGGCGATGAGCGGAACGAACCAGCTCATGCCGTTCTTGCCCTCGGAATGATAGATCTGATCGGCGCGAACCAGTGCATTGTTCAAGCGGCGCACCAGATCGGGTACGGAGTCGGCGGGATAGAGGCTCTGGTCGGGATACATCTGTCCGGCATTGTTAGCGTCGGCGGCAACCTGCCAGCCGCTGACGTAGATCGCCTTCAAACCGGCCGTTACCATTTGCACCGCCTGGTTGCCGCTCATAGCGCCCAAGGCGTTGACGTACGTCTCGCTGTTCAGTAGGTTCCACAGACGTTCCGCGCCAAGCCGTGCCAGCGTGTATTCGATGTGCAACGTGCCGCGCAAGCGCACAACGTCTTTCGCTGAGTAAGGACGGGTGATCCCCTTCCAGCGGCAATCGGTCTTCCATGACGCCGCAATTTCGTCAACAGCGGCGGGCTGATATAACGTCATCTCCTTGATCTCCTCTCGATTCGGTAATGAAGCTAGAAGTCCGGCCATCCAATTTCCGTCGTCACACCTTGGTTCTGTCCCCACCTGAGCGGTTTTGCTCAGGTGAGGAACTGATAATGGAAAAGCTGAGAGCAACGCCTCAGTAGCCGTGGACTTGGTCCAAGATGCGACAGTTGGCGCTTCCACAGCCCCAGTTGTTACCGGATGTGTTGCTCAGGTCGGAAAAGAGAGTGATGTCGGTTAGTGCACCGTTTCGCAACACCAAATTTCCAACCACCGTAGGTATGGAGTTTGCAAAATTAGCATTGAAGGAAAGTCCCGGTGCCGGCGCTAATGGATACGCATAGAAGTCAAATCCGGCGGACGAACCTCCGGTGCATTGGATGACTACATTAGGCCTTGGAGTCGGACCTGCCCCGGTCGCCCACACGATCACGACGGGTGCGTGGCAGGTGACTTGAGTGTCGGCTGCCACCGATTTCTGAGGATAAGCCAGGCAGGCAAGCGATGCGAACATCGCTGCGAGTAGACAGGGTGACTTCTTGAGCGTTAGGGATTTCATGGTGACCTCCTCTTGGTCATAGGTTGGGGCGACGGTTTCGATCAGGCGTCGCGGGTTTCCTGCGGGGAAGAATGTCTACTTGCAGGATGGAACCCGACCTCACTGTTCCACGAGACGTGCCGGGAAAACCGGGAAACGCTTTTCTGGTCCGCTTCCTAATGTTCTTTCGGAGAGAAATCCGAAAAAGCGCACCCAGGCTTACAACCGAGCCTCCGCATTACATGGAAGCAGGTTCGCTTCCATCAGGGAAAGGAATCCCGGTGTCTAGCTGACGCTGCCACAAGGCCGCTGGCAATTCCGCGCTCTACTCACACATGCGCAGAACGGAAGGGAAAGTTACAGGAGAGAAGGGTAAGAATTATTGGGCTTGGGAAATTCTGGCCTTATGGGTCGCGAAGATGGAATCTGGTCAGCTGCACGAATCTCTGACGAACGCGAAAACTAGTAGGTCCTGCTCTTTTTCGCCTGTGCTGGTCTTGGCAACGGTTGAACATGGAATCGGAATACCAAGGACCGCAATTGCAAACTGGCATAGCATCAAAGTGCCGTCTTACTGAGGAAGGAAGGTCGGCTTCAGGGTCGTTGCGATGCTTGTGCGGCAGCCGCTTTCTGCTTGGCCTCAGCAACTTGTTTGGCATGACTCACGAGGGCAGTGAACCGTGGGTCGTCATGAAGCGAGGTGAGATCGGTGTCTCTTTCTATCCCCAGGTCACCGCGTGGAGAGAGTCCATGATCCACGGACTGACCCAGCAGGGCGATCGCTTGCTCTTTGTCTCCTCGCCGTGCCGCCACACAACCCAGGTTGTAGACAGTTTCAGCCGCGTCTGGGTGTTCTGGCCCCACCACGCGGCTTTGGATCTCCAAAGTTTGGGCGAACAGTCGTTCAGCTTGGGCGAACTTGCCTTCATGGCTGTAGACGTTAGCCAGGTTGTTCATGGACACCAGTGTGTCTGGATGTTCCGGGCCCAACACGCGCTTCCGAACCTCAAGAGTCCGGGTGTTGAGTGCTTCGGCTTGCACGTATTTACCCTCATCGTCGTAGATTAGAGCCAGGTTGCTCCTGGACTTCAGCGTTTCGGGGTGCTCTAGCCCCACCACGCGCTGTCGAATCTCCAAGATTTGGACATCGAGTGCTTCAGCTTGCGCGAACTTACCCTCATCTTCGTAGATGATAGCCAGGTTGTTCATGGACTCTTGCGTGACGGGATCCTCTGGGCCCAGTACGCGCTTCCGGAGTCTAAGGGTCTGGGTGCAGAGTTCCTCAGCTTGGGCGTATTTACCCTCGTCGTCGTAGACGATAGCCATGGTGTTCATGGACGTCAACGTGTCGGGATTCTCGGGTCCCAACAGACGGCGCTGAGCCTCCAAAGCCTCACTTCCAAGTGCCTCCGCCTCGGCATACTTTCCTTGCAAGTGGGCAACGCGTCCAAGTCGCGTCATACTTTTGAGAGTCTTCGCATCTTCCGCCCCCAGTGCCCGCCGGCGCAATTCCAGGGCCCGCTCCAATTGTTTCCGTGCCTCCGCGTACAAACCTAGATCCTTGTATGTCCATCCCATCGTGTCTCGGATGGAAGCCTCCACCTCGGGTTGCTTGGAGAACTTGCCCTCAATCCGTTCTGCCGCGCGGTCCAAGGCAGTGCGCACTTTGAGGTCGCGGTCCGGCATGGTATTTGGCGCCGACTGTGCAGAGGTGCTCGCTTGGGCCAACAGGTCGTTTTGCAGAAACTCATTCACCGCCTCGGCCACAGCCGCCTCCCGGTTGGCGCGGACGCCCTCCCGAATGCTAACCAAGGCCGCCAGAACCAACACCAAAGCGAAGGCACTCGAGGTCGCCAGCACCAAGAGATGGCGGCGCGCAAACTTGCGCAGCCGGTATGCCGTTGAAGGTGCGACCGCCAGCACCGGCGTTCCTTCCAGCCAACGCTGCAGGTCACCCGCGAATTGATCGACAGAGCGATAACGCCGCTGTGGGTCCGTGTGCAGCGCCTTGAGCAGGATACAATCGATATCCCCCGCTAGTTCGCGGCGCAGCTCGCTGGGCTTACGCACATCTTCTTCGCAAATTATTCGCACGGCTTCTTCCGGGCTCTTGCTCTCAAGTTGGTGGGGCGAGCTCCCGGTCAGCAGCTTATACAGCACCCCACCGAGCGAATAAATATCCGTGGCCGTCGTCACCGGCTCACCGCGCGCCTGTTCCGGACTTGCATATTCAGGGGTCAGGACGCGCGTCGCCGGGTTCTGCGGACTGACCGGAACCTCACTGAGCACTTTTGCGATGCCGAAGTCGAGCAGCTTGGGAG
>Ga0123355_10000952_pt1 | contig 40074 bp, 37 predicted proteins | sample TergutEmb28metaG_3_FD_89872 | JGI IMG/M metagenome (GOLD analysis project Ga0123355, IMG submission 89872) | Embiratermes neotenicus P1 segment gut microbial communities from Petit-Saut dam, French Guiana - Emb289 P1 | ecosystem: Host-associated > Arthropoda: Insects > Digestive system > Gut ...
AAATCTGTTACTGGGCCCGGGAGCGCCAGGCCGGACCCGGCAGGGAGGCCCGGAACCGGAGCGGAGGCAAGGTCTGCCGGGCCGCGCACGAGGCAGCGTCGGGTACCCTGTGAGAGCAGGTGCATACGCTTAGCCGCGCGGTTTCGGTTCTGGGGCTGCCGCGGAATTACAAGTGCCGCTGGAATACCCAGTGCGGCTCAGGTGTTATGCTGCCGGTTCGCACTGGCGAGGCCGGTGCAGTAGACTCTGCTGCGGCCCATCGGCTGGCTTTCCGCATGGCGCTGTGTAGTCACACAGCACCGCGCCACTGGGGAGCATGTCTCGTCCAGCCCGGCGTTTCTCGCCTGGGCGGCAGGTGCGAACCAGCACGATTCAACCAAGACTACGCAGGACGAAGCGCGGAGGATATGCCCAAGAAAGACGGCGCCATCGAGATCGAAGGCACGGTGGTCGAGACGTTGCCTAATGCCTTCTTCCGAGTGGAGCTGGACAACGGGCACAAGGTACTCGCCCACATCAGCGGGAAGATGCGGATGCACTACATCCGGATTCTGCCCGACGACCGGGTGGTCGTGGAGCTCAGTCCGTATGACCTGAGCCGCGGTCGCATCGTCTACCGGTACAAGTAAGGGCATCCCGGCACCCACGGGTGCCAGGAGCTAACCGGCCCGCCAGGTGCGGGCCATGAGGAGAAGTTTGCCGTGAAGGTCAAGCCGAGCGTCAAGAAGATCTGCAGCAAGTGCCGGATCATCCGTCGCCACGGCCGCGTCATGGTGATCTGCTCGGACCCCCGGCACAAGCAGCGCCAGGGCTGAGCAGCCTGCCGTCAGCCGCGCCTGAATATCGACACAACCGAATAGTCAAGAAGTACGCGTATCGCGAGCGGCCTGTGGCCGCAACCCCCGGTTGGAGGCCGGGGCCCGTCCTGGGCAGGGACGGGGAGCGGTGCGGAGGACCTCCACCACACGAAGGAGAACTGCCCGAATATGGCACGTCTCTCTGGCGTCGACCTGCCGCGTGAGAAGCGGCTTGAGATCGCGCTGACTTACATCTACGGCATCGGGCGTACCCGGGCGACTGAGACCCTCACCGCCACGGGCGTGAGCGGTGACACCCGCGTCTACGACCTCACCGACGACGACCTGCAGAAGCTGCGCGAGTGGATCGACGCTAACTACCAGGTCGAAGGTGACCTCCGTCGCGAGGTCGCGGCTGACATCCGCCGCAAGATCGAGATCGGCTGCTACCAGGGCATCCGGCACCGCAGGGGACTGCCGGTGCACGGTCAGCGGACGCAGACCAACGCGCGCACCCGCAAGGGCAAGAAGAAGACCGTCGCCGGCAAGAAGAAGCCGAAGAAGTAGCCCCCTCGCCGGGCCAGACCACCTCACTCAGGAGTCAGGAAGCAGATGCCGCCTCGCAAGAGCAGCCAGCAGGGCGCAGCCAAGAAGGTGCGCCGCAAGGAGCGGAAGAACGTAGCCCACGGGCACGCCCACATCCGGTCCACGTTCAACAACACCATCGTCTCGATCACCGACCCGACTGGGAACGTGATCTCGTGGGCGTCCTCGGGGCAGGTCGGGTTCAAGGGCTCGCGCAAGTCCACCCCGTACGCCGCCCAGCAGGCCGCGGAGGCCGCGGCGCGCCGTGCCATGGAGCACGGGATGCGCAAGGTCGACGTCTTCGTGAAGGGGCCCGGCTCTGGCCGGGAGACCGCGATCCGGTCGCTTCAGGCGACCGGCCTTGAGGTCGGCTCCATCCAGGACGTGACCCCCGTTCCGCACAACGGCTGCCGCCCGCCCAAGCGCCGGCGGGTCTGAGGAGAGACAAACGATGGCTCGTTACACAGGGGCGGACTGCAAGCTGTGCCGCCGCGAGAAGGTCAAGCTATTCCTGAAGGGCGCCAAGTGCGACTCGCCGAAGTGCCCGATCGAGATCCGGCCCTACCCGCCGGGTGAGCACGGCCGGATCCGCCAGAAGGACAGTGAGTACCTGCTGCAGATCCGCGAGAAGCAGAAGGCCCGCCGGATCTACGGCGTGCTTGAGAAGCAGTTCCAGGGTTACTACGTCGAGGCGGCCCGGCGTACTGGCCGGACCGGCGAGACGCTGCTCCAGATCCTGGAGAGCCGGCTGGACAACGTGGTGTACCGGGCCGGCTTCGCCAAGAGCCGGGACATGGCCCGCCAGCTCGTCCGGCACGGCCACTTCCTGGTCAACGGCAGGCGGGTAGACATCCCGTCCTACCGCGTCACCGAGAACGACGTCATCGAGGTCACCGCCAAGTCCATCGAGCTGACCCCGATGGTGGTCGCCCGCGCGGAGGCCGGCGAGCGCACCGTCCCGGCATGGATTGAGGTCATGCCCGACCAGATGCGCATCCTCGTCCACCAGCTCCCGGCCCGGGCACAGATCGACACCCAGGTCCAAGAGCAGCTCATCGTCGAGTACTACTCGAAGTAAGACCTGCCAAAGGGAAGCGGCCCGCTTCCCGGCAGCACCGTTCACGGCGTCATATAGCGGGCGCCGAGAAAGGAAAGTGCCATGCTCATCGCACAGCGTCCCTCCCTCGGCGAGGAACAGATCGGCGATTACCGGTCGAAGTTCACGATCGAACCGCTCGAGCCAGGCTTCGGCTACACGATCGGGAACTCGCTCCGGCGGACCCTGCTGTCCTCCATCCCGGGGGCTGCGGTCACGTCGATCCGCATCGAGGGTGTGCTGCACGAGTTCACCACCGTGCCGGGGGTGAAGGAAGATGTCACCGACATCATCCTCAACCTCAAGCAGCTCGTCGTCTCCTCCGAGCACGACGAGCCGGTAGTGATGTACCTGCGCAAGCAGGGGCCGGGCGCGGTTACCGCTGCGGACATCGCGCCGCCAGCGGGCGTCGAGGTGCACAACCCCGAGCTGCACGTCGCAACCCTTAACAGCAAGGGCAAGCTGGAGATGGAGCTCACGGTCGAGCGCGGCCGCGGCTACGTCTCGGCTACCCAGAACAAGCAGCCGGGGCAGGAGATCGGCCGGATCCCGATCGACTCCATTTACTCGCCGGTGCTCCGCGTGACCTACAAGGTCGAGGCCACCCGGGTCGAGCAGCGCACCGACTTCGACCGGCTCATCCTGGACGTCGAGACCAAGCCGTGCATGCGTCCGAGGGACGCGGTGGCCAGCGCCGGCAAGACGCTGACCGAGCTGTTCGGCCTGGCGCGCGAGCTCAATATCGACGCCGAGGGCATCGACATCGGCCCGTCGCCGACGGACGCTGCGCTCGCGGCGGACCTGGCGCTGCCGATCGAGGACCTGAACCTGACCGTCCGGTCCTACAACTGCCTGAAGCGCGAGGGCATCCACACTGTGGGCGAGCTCGTCGCGCGCAGCGAGCAGGACCTCCTCGATATAAGGAACTTCGGTGCGAAGTCCATCGAGGAAGTCAAGCAGAAGCTGGTGGACATGGGCCTGGCGCTCAAGGACTCCCCGCCCGGGTTCGACCCGAGCAGCGCCGTGGACTCCTTCACCGGCGAAGAAGATGAGAGCTACGTCGAGACTGAGCAGTACTAGCTCGGACTGACATCAGAGAGATAGAGGGTCACAATGCCCACGCCTACCAAGGGTGCCCGGATGGGCGGGAGCCCGGCTCACCAGAAGCACATGCTGGCGAACCTGGCCGCCGCGCTTTTCGAGCACGGGAAAATCACCACGACCGAGGCCCGGGCGCGCCGGCTGCGCCCGTACGCGGAGAAGCTGATCACCTTCGCCAAGCGCGGTGACATGCACGCCCGCCGTCAGGTGCTTACCGTGGTGCCTGACAAGGGCATCGTGCACTCGCTGTTCACCGAGATCGGCCCGAGCTTCGCGGACCGGCCGGGTGGCTACACGCGGATCACCAAGATCGGCCACCGCAAGGGCGACGCCGCCCCGATGGCGGTCATCGAGCTCGTGCGCGAAGAGGTCGCCGCGGGCAAGCCGCGTCGCCGCACCCGTCGCGCGGCGGCCCCGGCCGCGGCCGCCCCGGCCGAGGCCGTTGAGGAGACCTCGGAGGACGTTGTCGCCGACGAGGCCGACGAGACCGAGGCGACCGAGGCCGACGAGGTTACGGAGACCGAGGCCACCGACGCGGAGCCGGCCGAGGCCGAGGCTGAGGAGACCGAAGCCGAGCCGGAGGCCTGACGCTTCCCTGGCGAAAGTCATGATCATGGGCAGTTCGCGGCAGCAAGAGCCGGGAGCTGCCCATGATCGTTTCTCCGTGCGGGTGCGGATCGATCTGTCCTACGACGGCACCGAGTTCTCCGGCTGGGCGGCGCAGCCGGGGCGACGGACGGTCGAGGGTGAGCTTTCGCTCGGACTCGGCCGGGTGCTGCGGCTTGCCGCGCCGGTGCCGCTGACCGTCGCCGGGCGGACTGATACCGGCGTGCACGCACACGGTCAGGTCGCGCACGCGGATGTACCGTCGGACGCGTGGCAAACGCACGGCGCGGCGGCCCTGCGGCGGCTAGCCAGCGCGCTGCCGCCTGATATCCGGGTGCGGGCCATTGGTGTCGCGCCGGACGGTTTTGACGCGCGGTTCTCCGCCCTTTGGCGCTGCTATGCCTACCGGATCTGCGACAACCCGGCGAACGCGGATCCGCTGCGTAGGCGGGACACGCTTTACCACCCGCGCCCGCTCGCCCTGTCAGCCATGAACGAGGCCGCCGGGCGACTGCTCGGCGAGCACGACTTTGCCGCCTTCTGCCGCCGCCGGGAGGGGGCGACAACGGTGCGGGCGCTGCGGCGCCTCGAATGGGAGCGTGCGCCCGATGGCGTGGCGGTCGGCACGATCGTCGCCGACGCGTTCTGCCACAACATGGTGCGAGCGCTCGTGGGCGCGCTGATCAGCGTCGGGGAAGGCAGCCGTCCGCCTTCCTGGCCTGCCGCGGTGCTCGCCGCCGCGGTCCGCGACCCCCAGGTTCGGGTGGTTCCGCCGCACGGGCTGGCCCTTGACGAGGTCCGTTACCCGGAGCCTGGCCAGCTCGCGGCCAGAGCCGCCGCCACCCGCCGGGTCCGGGTTCAGGCAGACGCCGACGCGGTCTTAGTCGCCGACCCGCTTGGAGTCGCCGTCGGAGTCCCCGAGCTGGCCGGAGTCGCCGACCCGGTCGGGGCGGCGGGAGTCGCCGGAGCGCCGGTAACCATCCGATCGCTGAGGCTGATGTTGACAGTGCCCGTCACCAGGTCGTTGCTGAACTGCTCGAGGGCGTTGTCCTGAGCGGTGGTTGACGGGCTGTTCCCGTTGGTGAACTGGGCCCAGGTAAGGATCAGGTAGTGGCCCTTGTACTCTGCCTCGACGACGCCTTTGACCGATCCCTGGCCGATCTTGCTCACCACGCCCTTCGGCGCGGTGAGCGGCGCGACGAAGTCGTTCTCGCCGACAACCTTGCCCGCTTTGTGCGCCTCGCTGGTCGTCGCGAGGTTGACCACGCCGATCGTGCCCATCATCGTGCCGTCGCCGGAGACGTAGCTGGCTCGCAGCACCTGCGTGCAATGACCGTTCTGCAGCGCGGTGGTCAGGTCCGAGCCGATCACCGCGTCCGAGCAGTTGGTGTTGAGCTTGGTGACCGCCAGGTTGAAGGAGTCGGTGACCTTCCCGTTGACCTCACTCGTGATTGCCGGCGGGTACAGCTCGGCCAGCGTGAGCGGCGTCGGGTCAAGGGTGCGGCTCTCGATATGGCAGTACGTGCCGAACTCCTGGACGCACTGCTGGGCCGACGGCACCGAGCCTGCGCTCGGAATCGCCCCCTGGGCGGCGTTCAGATCGGTGCTGCGGTGCGGCTTGACCACGTACACGTAGACGGCCGCACCGATGATCCCCACGCCGACGACTGAGAGCGCGGTAAGCAGCAGCGGCCGCCTGCGGCGCGGCCGGGGGTCCTTCTTCCGTGATCCGCGCCGCTCCCCGGGGCCGCCGTAGCGGTCCTCGTAAGGATCGTCATCGGCGGCCGGGTCATCGCGGTACCCGGCATCCTGGTGCTGGCCGTAGCCGTTGAGGTCGCCGCCGTGCGGCCCCGCACCGTACGCGTCCTGATCGTCGGCGTACCCGGCGTAATCGTCATACCCGCGCCCGCCATAGCCGTCGGGCGCGCCATAGCCGTTGGGTGAGTTGTAGCCGTTGGGTGAGTCGTAGTAGTCGTAGCGCTCCTGCTGGCCCGTGGGCCGCACCGGCTGCGAGCCGGTTCCGGCAGTGGGGGGAAAGCCGCGGACTGGGTCGCGCAGCGCTCGCCGCGGGCCGCTGCCGTACTCGTCGATCACGCGCCCGTTCAGCGTGTAGGTGCCGGTATCGGCGAAGCTGGCACCGGAGGCCGCGGCCGGCTGACCGCCGTACCAGTCGTTCCCCGCGTCCTGCTCCGGATAGCTGCCAGAGCCTGACGGTAGCGCCGGGTAGCCGCCGCTGCCCAGGGCCGGGTAGCCACCGCTGCCGCCGCTGCCCAGAACCGGATAACCGCCGCTGCCGCGAGACGGATACCCGCCCGGCTGCGGCTGTCCGGATCCGCCAGTCGAGCCATAGTCCGGTGCGCCCTGCTGGCCGTACCCGGAATCGCCGTACCCGGACTGGCCGTGCCCAGGCTGGCCATAGCCGGCCTGCGGGTAGCCGGCCGGGCGTCCCCCGGCATCCGGGTAGCCGTACTCGTCGCGGCGGTCGTAACGGCCGGTACCGCCATACCCCGGGTAACCGTCGGCGCGGTTGTCTGCCTGGTAGCCGTATTCGTCGCCCTCCGGGTAGCCCGCGGCGTCCCCGTTCCGGTCGTGCCCGTTACCCTGTGAACCGTCGCCCCACGACGCCGCGTCTGCTGGTCCCTCGCCGGGCGGCCCCTGCCAAGGCGCTTGGCGCCCCCAGGCCGCGCGGGTGCGGGAGGCGTCCTCACCCCGGTATCCCATGGCATTGAGGGTAGCGTCAGTATCAGCATGACCGGGGAGACTTGCCCGACTGTGTGCCTGTGCGGGGCGGCAGGTGGGGTAAGCTGAAGCGATAAACGGCAGGTGACTCCGCGCGCTTTGGCAGTACGGCGCGGATTCGAGTATGCTGCATTGGCGTCATCCGCGACGAGCAGCATTTCCGGCTGCGATGACCCGGCACCAGGATCTCCCGGCAACCGGGGCTTGAGGATCACGAACCACATGCGAAGGCTTAACGACTGTGCGCACTTTCAGCCCGAAGGACAGTGACATCACGCGTCAGTGGCATGTCATCGACGCCACCGACGTCGTGCTCGGCCGCCTGGCCAGCCATGTGGCAGTGCTGCTGCGGGGCAAGCACAAGCCCATCTTCGCTCCGCACGTCGACACCGGTGACTTCGTCATCGTGATCAACGCGGACAAGGTCGCGCTGAGCGGCAGCAAGCTGGAGGACAAGAAGGCCTACCGGCACTCCGGCTACCCGGGCGGTCTCCGCGCGGTCAGCTACGCGGACCTGATGGCGAAGCACCCGGAGCGGGTGGTCGAGAAGGCGGTCAAGGGGATGCTCCCCAAGAACTCGCTCGGCCGCAAGACGCTCAGCAAGCTCAAGGTTTACGCGGGTCCGACCCACCCGCACCAGGCACAGCAGCCCCAGCCGTACGAAATCCGGCAGATCTCGCAGTAGTGCCGCAAGAAAGCGTGAGGAACAGCAACGTGAGCGAGCCCACTGGCGTCGAGACGCCGGCCGAGGACGCGGCCTACTTCAACCCGGAGTTCGCCGAGGAAGAGTTCGACGCGGAAGACGCGCCGTCTGAGTACACCACCGAGTCCACCGAGGCGGCGCCGCGCGCCGCCGCGCGCCGGCCGGTGATCACTGGCCACGCCAACGGGACCGGCCGCCGCAAGGAGGCCGTCGCCCGGGTGCGCATCGTGCCCGGCACCGGTAAGTGGACGATCAACGGGCGCACGCTCGAGGTGTACTTCCCGAACAAGGTTCACCAGCAGATCGTCAGCGAGCCTTTCGTGACGCTCGGTGCTGAAGACAAGTTCGACGTCATCGCCCGGATCGCCGGCGGCGGCACGACCGGCCAGGCCGGCGCGCTGCGGCTCGGCGTGACCCGCGCTCTCACGCTGGTTGACCCGGAGAACCGCCCGCCGCTGAAGAAGGCCGGGTTCCTCACCCGCGACGCCCGGGCCAAGGAACGCAAGAAGTACGGCCTCAAGAAGGCCCGTAAGGCCCCGCAGTACTCCAAGCGCTAGCCGTCGGTCGCACCCAGATCCACCGACATGGGCCGGCTATTCGGTACTGATGGTGTTCGCGGGGTGGCCGGGGCCGAACTGACGGCCCGGCTTGCCATGGACTTGGCGGTCGCGGCGGTGCCCGTGCTGGCAGCCGCCGCGATCCGGTCCACTGGCCTGGGACCTGCGCGTCCGGTCGCGGTGATCGGCCGCGACTCCAGGGCCTCCGGAGACTTCCTCGAAGCCGCCGTTGTAGCGGGTCTCGCGAGTTCCGGGGTAGACGTGCTCCGGCTCGGCGTCATCCCGACCCCAGGTGTCGCCTATCTCACAGGCGCCCTGAAGGCAGACTTCGGCGTGGTGCTCTCGGCCAGTCATAATCCGGCCGCGGACAACGGGATCAAGTTCTTCGGCCCGGGTGGCGTCAAGCTGTCCGACGAGACCGAAGATGAGATCGAGCGCGGCATGCGAGTCGCCGACACGGGCGACTCGGCGCGGGCCGCCCTGGCCGTCGCCGGGTTCGGCCGGGTCACTGATGCGTACTCCGCTCATGAGACCTACCTTGATCACCTGCTCGCGTCCCTCCCCGTCACGGAAAACGGGCAGCCGCCGCTGCACGGGCTTCGGGTGGTCGTCGACTGCGCTCATGGCGCCGCCTACAGCATCGGGCCTCGTGCGCTGCGCCGGGCCGGCGCCGAAGTCGTCGCCATCGGGGCCGCACCAGACGGGCTGAACATCAACGCCGGCGTCGGCTCGACGCACCTCGATGCGCTGGCCGCAGCCGTGCTGGAGCACGGCGCGGACGTGGGCCTCGCCTTCGACGGGGATGCGGACCGCTGCCTGGCGGTTGACGGCGACGGCGCGCCACTCGACGGCGACCAGATCCTCGCCATCCTCGCGTCCCGGCTGAAGCGGGCAGATGAGCTCAGCGGCGACGCCGTGGTGGTGACGGTGATGTCCAACCTCGGCTTCCATGACGCCATGCGCCAGGCGGGTATCGCAGTGATCGAGACCCCAGTCGGCGACAAGCACGTCTACGCCGCCATGCGGGACGGCGGCTTCGTGCTGGGCGGTGAGCAGTCCGGGCACATCATCCAGTTCGGCCATGCCACCACCGGCGACGGTGTGCTGACCGGGCTGCACCTGCTCGCCGCGGTGAACAGCGCCGGCGTCTCAGTTTCCACGGCCGCGAGCATGATGACCAGGTACCCGCAGGTGCTGATCAATGTGCGGGGCGACAAGGAACGGGCGATGGCCGATCCCGTGCTCGCCGAGGCGGTGAGCACGGCCAAGGACAGGCTCGGCAGTGCCGGGCGGGTGCTGCTGCGGCCGAGCGGGACCGAGCCGGTGATCCGGGTAATGGTCGAGACGCGCCAGGCCGGGCTTGCAGAGCAGGTCGCGGGACAGCTCGCGGATGCCGTCCGGCTGGCGATGTCATGATCGCCGGCGTCGGCATCGACGTCGTCGACATTGCCCGCTTCGAGAAGGCGCTCGGGCGCACGAAGGGCCTTGCCGTGAGGTTGTTCACTGAGGGTGAACAAGGCATGCCGCCGCATTCGCTCGCGGCACGTTTCGCGGCCAAGGAGGCCCTCGCCAAGGCCCTGGGTGCGCCTCGTGGGCTGCTCTGGACGGACGCTGAGGTCATTAACGGGTCCGGTGGCCGTCCGCAGCTCAGGGTCACCGGAACTGTCGCGGCTGCGGCGGCACGGCTGGGCATTTCCTCGTTTCATCTGAGCCTCAGCCACGACGCGGGGATCGCCAGTGCCGTCGTCATCGCTGAAGGCGACAAGACCCCCGGGCTCGGGTGGGTCTGAGGAATCTCCCCCCGTCGACCCCGCGCTCGTAAAAGGGGAAAGCTAAGCATCATGCGGGATGCCTACGCAGTAACCAAGGTGCGGGCGGCTGAGGCCGCGTTGATGGCGCTGGTGCCGGAGGGTGCACTCATGCAGCGGGCCGCCGCCGGGCTCGCGGGCGTGTGCGCGGATCTGCTGCGGGCGCACCCCGGGGGTGTCTACGGCTCCCGGGTGGTGCTGCTCGTGGGCACCGGGGACAACGGCGGGGACGCGCTGTATGCGGGGGAGCGGATGGCGCGGCGCGGGGCGGCAGTCACGGCTGTCCAGGCCGGGCCCCGGATCCACGGGGATGGCGCGCAGGCGCTCGTCAGCGCCGGCGGCAGGATCATCGCCGCGGCCCCCTCCGCGGACCCGGACGCGACCAGAGTCGACTTTGCTGATCAGGTGACCTTTACGTCGCACGACGTTGGCTACGAGGTCAGGCGGGCGATCGGGCGGGCAGACCTGATCATCGACGGGATGCTCGGCATCGGGGGCAAGGGCGGGCTCCGGGAGCCCTACGCGACCCTCTCGCAGCTGGCGGCTGGCACCAGAGGCGCCACCACGGTTGCCGTTGACCTGCCGAGCGGGATCGACGCGGACAGCGGGGCCGTGGAGGGGCCCGCTGTCCGGGCCGATGTGACCGTGACGTTCGGCGCGGTTAAGCCTGGACTGCTGATCGACCCGGGCAGCAGCCACGCCGGGGTGGTCGAGTTCGTGGACATCGGGCTTGGTCCGTACCTGGAAGGGGCGCCGGACGTGTCGGCGCCGCAGGGCGGCGACATCGCCGCGGTTCTGCCGCGACCGACTGCGGAGTCTGACAAGTACCGGCGGGGGGTGCTCGGGCTGCTCGCGGGGAGTGAGCAGTACACCGGGGCTGCGCTGCTCGCTACCGGCGGGGCGGTGCACGGCGGGGCCGGAATGGTCCGGCTGGTGACCGCTCCGGCCGCGGCCGCCGGGGTCCGCCTCGCCCATCCGGAGATCGTGGTGACGGAACTGGCGGATGACAAGGGATTTCCTGGCGATGTGGGGCGGGTGCAGGCGTGGGTGGCCGGGCCGGGCATGGGCACCGACGATGCGGCGCTGCGACGGCTCGCCGCGGTGCTCGCCACCCCCCTTCCGGTGCTGATCGACGCCGACGGACTGGGCCTCCTGGCCAGGAACAAGAGCCTGCTGCCGCGCTCCGCGCCCACCCTCCTCACTCCGCACGCAGGCGAACTCGGCCGCCTCCTCGACCGTGCCCCCGCCGACATCGAGGCCCGCAGGCTCGCAAACGCGCGGCGCGCAGCGAGCGAATTCGGGGCCTGCGTGCTTCTCAAGGGGTCCACGACGGTCGTCGCACCGCCGGACGGCCTGGACCCGGTGCTGGTGAACACCACAGGCACCCCGTGGCTGGCCACCGCGGGGACCGGCGACGTGCTGGCCGGACTGGCGGGAGCGCTGCTCGCCCAAGGGCTGCTGCCGCCGCAGGCCGCGGTCGCCGCCGCGTACCTGCACGGGCTGGCCGCCCGCCTGGCCGCCTCCGGCGCCGACAGCGTCCAGATTGCCGGGGGCACCGCCCCGATCGGCGCTTCCGACGTCGTCACCGCTCTTCCACGGGCGTTCCGCGCACTGTTAGCCAGCACGGTCAGCCGTGCACCACCGGTGCACAGCCAACCCCCTAGCATGATGTTCATGGACAGCCATGCGGAGGCCAGTGTCGAGCTCGGCGCGATCAGCAGGAACGTCGCGGCGCTGCGCGCGCACGTGGCCCCAGCTTCGGTCATGGCGGTTGTGAAGGCCAACGGATACGGGCACGGTGCGGTTCCGGCCGCGAGGGCGGCGCTGCGCGGCGGGGCGGACTGGCTCGGGGTTGTGCACGTGGCCGAAGCCCTCGAACTTCGCGGCGCCGGTGTCGACGCGCCCATCCTTTCCCTGATGGCCATCGCGGAACACGCCCATGCTGATGCCATCGCCGCCGGCGTAGACCTGAGCGCCGGTTCGGCCGGAATGGTCCGCCAGCTCGCCGACGCTGCCGCGCTGGCCGGAAAGCCCGCGCGGGTGCACCTGAAGGCCGACACCGGGCTGAGCCGCGGCGGCGCCACCGCCGCCGACTGGCCGTCGGTGCTGGCGGTGGCGCGGCAGGCGCAAGCGGCGGGCAGCCTGATCGTGGCCGGCATCTGGTCGCATTTCGCCTCGGCCGACGAGCCCGGCAACCCGTCGATCCAAAGCCAGCTCGCCGCGTTCAAGGAAGCCCTGGTGGTGGCGGAGAGCGCGGGCATCACCGCGCAGATCCGGCACATCGCCAACACCGCCGCCGCGCTCGACGTGGCCGATGCTCGCTACGACCTGGTGCGGATCGGTGGCGGCGTCTACGGCCTGGCCACGCTCCCCGGGGGCGCACCTGGGTGGCTGCGCCCGGCGATGACACTGCGCGCGCGGCTCGCGCTGGTGAAGCGAGTGCCTGCGGGGACCGGCGTGTCATACGGGCACCGGTACACGACGACCCGGGAGACCACCCTGGGCCTGGTGCCGCTCGGCTACGCCGATGGCGTCCCGCGCGGTGCGCGCGGCTTGCCGCTGGTATTCGCCCGCGGCCGGCGATGGAACATCGCCGGCACGGTCTGCATGGACCAGTTCGTAGTGGACTTCGGCGACGAGCCCGTGGCGGCGGGGGACGAGGTGGTTCTGTTCGGTCCGGGAGATGAAGGCGAGCCGACCGCTCAAGAGTGGGGCGAGGCGCTGGGCACGATCTCGTATGAGATCGTCACCGGCCTCAGTTCCCGGGTGCCGAGGTCCTACCGTGACTGAGAACCCCCCGGCCAGCCCGAACGGTCCCGCTTCTTCGCCCGCGATCCGCGTCGTTTCGACGGCGGAAGAGATGCGCGTGCTAGGCCGGTCTCTGGCGTCGGTGCTCCGCGCGGGGGACCTGGTGATCCTGAGCGGCGGGCTGGGCGCGGGCAAGACCACGCTGACGCAGGGCATCGGCGACGGGCTCGACGTCCGCGGGCCGGTCACCTCGCCAACGTTCGTGATCGCGCGGGTACATCCGCCGCTTGCCGGCAGTGCCGTTGGCGCCCGGCATCTCGGCGGCGCGGGCGGCAGCAGCCCACCGCTTGTGCACGTGGACGCATACCGGCTCGGCAGCGCGCTTGAGCTTGACGACCTGGACCTCGACACAGATACGGCCTCTTCGGTCACCGTGGTCGAATGGGGCGAGGGGCTAGCGGAAGGGCTGTCGGCCGACCGGCTGGAGATAACGATCACACTCAAGGCGCCGGAGGCGCCTGACTTGGACCGCCCGGGCATCCTGGGCGACCCGGACGACGAAGGCGCGGATATGCCGCGCATCGTGCGGATTCACCCCGTCGGCGAGCGCTGGGAAGGCATCAAGTTGCCACTCGCGGGGCTCGCCGATCGTCTATAGTTCGGGCTTGTACCGTTTCGTTCTGAACTTTTTATCTGTTCTCTCGGTCACCAACCCCTCACCGGAGGCATGCCGTGTCCCAGGACGGGTCATTCCCTGGCCGGCCCCGCGGCCGCCGCGCGCGCCACGCCAGCGACGCGTCTCAGTGGCAGGGTTATGAGGCCACGCCCGCCGACGAACGCGAGTTCCCCGACCTGGACCCCATCCGGCCTCGCGACGCCCGGGCACGTGACGGCCGGGTGCAACCAGACAGGCAGGGGCAGGAGCCGGGACACCCCGGACATGGTGGCCGGCAGCGCGGCGCGCACGCGGCGGGTGGCGGTGGCTACCCGGCCGACGGCGCCGGCTACCAGGATGATGCTCCCGGCTATCAGAGCGGCACTGCGGGCTACCAGGGCGGTAGCGCGGGCTACCAGGGTGGTGCTGCGGGCTACCCGGGCAGTGCGACCGGGTATCAGGGAGGTCCGTTCGGCTACCCAGGCGGCGCGCCTGGCTACCCGCCGACCGGGCCAGGCCAGGCGGGCGCCGATCCCTTCGGCACGGGACCGTTCGCCGCGGATCGGGTCGGCACCGGCCCCTTCACCACGGGTGCTTCGTTCGGCGCTGGACAGCCGGGCACACAGCAGCGGCCACAAGGCTCCCCGGGCGGCTTCAGCCAGCCTGCGCAGGCGCAGGCAGGTGCGACACAGGCCGGTCAACCGCAGGCTCCCAAGGCGAAGCAGTCAGAGGAGGACATCCCCGAGTGGGCCGAACCTGACTCGGCAGAGGCGTTCTCTGAGCGCTGGCGCAGGCGTGGTCTCGATTCCCGCGATGACCGGCGGGCGGACCGGCGCAAGCGGCGTCAGATCCTCTTTGCCGGCGGTGGCGTGGGCGTCGTGGTCATCGCCGTGGCCGTGTACTTCCTGTTCGGCAACGGCTCGTCGGCGACTCCCGGGTTCGGCAACCTCATCACCTCGTTCCTGCCTGGCGAGCTGCAGCAGGTGCCGGACGCCTGCAATACGGTCCCCGCCTCGATGCTGAACCAGTACCTCGACGGAACCCGCAAGATAGCCCAGCCGCCGCTGAACGCCGGTGCCAACACCCAGTGCACCTGGACCCTGGACAGTCCGCCCACTTACCGGGTGCTTGAGGTGCAGATCGAGGCGTACTCGCCGAGCGCGCTCTACGGCAACGGCAGCGCCACAGACGCCGCCGAACTCAACTACGCGTCATTCCAGCAGGGCTTCGCCAAGCCCGGGCCGAAGAGCGGGCAGCCGGCGGCCACCGTCACCGACGTGTCCGGCATGCCAGGCGGCACCCAGACGTCGGCCTTCCAGGCGACGCAGGTGTTCAACCGGGAGGGCGCGACCACCGACGTGGCCAACATCCTCGTCCGCTACCGCAACGTCATCATCACCGTAGTGGTTGACGGCCTCGACCAGGCCAAGGGCAAGAAGCAGTACGGGCCGGTATCCATGGGCGACCTCACCTCGGCCGCCAAGTCCGTCGCCCAGCAAGTGGCCGGTCAGGTCGTCGGGTAATCCCGGCCGACCCGCGACTGACGATGCGCAGAACGTAGTCGTGGTCGGCTACCCTCATTGGACGTGCTGCTGCTCGGTCTAGACACCGCTACGCCCGCAGTCACGGTCGCGCTGCACGACGGCGGCCAGCCACTGGCCCAACTCGTCACGGTCGATGCGCACCGTCACGCGGAGTTGCTCGCGCCCGCCATCGCCAAGCTCATCGCTGACGCGGGCGCTTCCCAAGGGGACTTGACTGGCGTCGCGGTGGGCGTCGGGCCCGGCCCGTATACCGGGCTGCGGGTGGGCGTGGTGACCGCACGCGTGCTCGGCGCGGCGCTCGGCATCCCGGTCTACGGTGTCTGCAGCCTCGACATAATCGCCGCGGATGTGGTGGCAGGCGGCACGGCGGGAGCGGCTGGCGACTTCCTTGTCGCCACCGACGCACGGCGGCGCGAGCTCTACTGGGCGCGCTACGACCATGCGGGCAGCCGGCTCGCCGGTCCGGACGTTTCGGTGCCCGCGGCGATCCCGGACAGCGAGCTGCCAGCCGCCGGCGAGGGCCCGCGGCTGTACCCCGGCCTGCTGCCGAACTCAAGCGGGCCTGCCTACCCGGCGGCCGCGACGCTCTGCCGGCTCGTCGTCGCGGCCCTGGACAGCGGTAGGACCGCGCCGGGCGCTGAAGCGGCGGGCGCGGGCGTGGCAGCCGGTGCTCCGCTGCTGCTTCCCCCGGAGCCGCTGTACCTGCGGCGGCCGGATGCCCGCGAGCCAGGCTCCCCGAAGCGGGTGTCGCAGTGATGACCGGGTGGCGCAGCCGTCGGTCCGGCCGCGACGCGGACCGCGCGGGTGCCACCGCCGGAACCGGTCCGGACGGCGACCGGCCGCTGGGGGCGCAGCTGCGCCCGATGACGCCGGCCGACCTCGCGGATGTGATCGCGCTCGAACATGAGCTGTTCTCCGATGACCCGTGGACGCCGGAGATGTTCGCCGACGAGGTGGCCCAGCCACCGGAGAGCAGGCTCTACCTGGTCGCCGAGGCCGGGACGGAGCATGTCCTGGCCGGGTACGCGGGAATGATGTTCGTCCCCGGCGGAAGGCAGGCCGACGTGCTGACGATCGGCGTCCACCCGGTGTACTGGGGTCACGGGATCGGCTCGTCACTGCTCGCCACCATCATCGGCGAAGCCAGGCGCCGTGGCTGCGTGGAGGTCTTTCTTGAGGTGCGTGCCGACAATCCTCGCGCGCACGGCCTGTACCTGCGCCGCGGGTTCGAGGAGATCGGCATCCGCCGTGGGTATTATCAGCCGTCCGGCACCGACGCGATCGTGATGCGGAAGGACCTGCTGCGATGACCGGTGAACCGCTGGTGCTCGGCATCGAGACGTCGTGCGATGAGACGGGCGTCGGGATCGTCCGGGGGCGGCAGTTGCTCGCCGACGAGGTCGCGTCGTCGATGGACCAGCACGCCCGGTTCGGCGGGGTGGTGCCCGAGGTTGCCAGCCGCGCGCACCTGGAGGAGATGGTTCCGGTCCTTGAGGCCGCGTTCGCCAAGGCCGGGGTCCGGCCGTCGGACCTCGATGCGGTCGCGGTGACCGCCGGGCCCGGACTGGCGGGCGCCCTGATGGTCGGCGTCGCGGCGGCGAAGGCCTACGCCTACGCCCTCGGCAAGCCGCTGTACGGGGTCAACCACCTGGCGGCGCACGTCGCCGTGGACCAGCTCGAGCATGGTCCGCTGCCCGCGCCCTGCATGGCACTGCTTGTCTCCGGCGGCCACTCGTCGCTGCTGCTCGTGCCCGACGTGACAGGTGAAGTGCGATCGCTCGGCGCGACCATCGACGACGCCGCCGGAGAGGCCTACGACAAGGTGGCCCGGGTGCTCGGCCTGCCGTTCCCGGGCGGCCCGCCCATCGACAAGGCCGCGGGCAACGGCGATCCCCGGGCGATCAGGTTCCCCCGGGCCAAGCTGCACGACGGCACCTTCGACTTCTCGTTCGCCGGCCTGAAGACCGCGGTCGCTCGCTGGGTGGAGGCCCGCCGGGACGCCGGGGAACCGGTGCCGGTCGCGGACGTGGCCGCGTCCTTCCAGGAGGCGGTCGCCGACGTGCTGACCCGCAAGGCTGTCGCTGCCTGCCGCGAGCACGGCGTTACCGACCTGGTCATCGGCGGCGGCGTGGCGGCGAACTCCCGGCTCCGCGCGCTGGCGGGCGAACGCTGCGCGGCAGCCGGCATCAGGCTCCGCGTCCCCCGCCCCGGCCTGTGCACCGACAACGGCGCCATGGTCGCCGCCCTGGGCTCGTCGGTGGTAGCCGCCGGCCGTCCCCCGTCCAGCCTGTCGCTGCCCGCCGACTCCTCCCTCCCCATCACTGACGTCCTCGTCCCCTGAACGGCCCTGGGCGGGTCGGTCCTGGAACGCGTGTGGCCCCTCGGCCTCGTGTTACGAGGGCCAGGGGCCACCCGGACTCGCGCGGCGCGAGTTAGGACTTCTTGCGGGTCAGGCGGCGGAAGACGACCGCGATCGCGGCGCCGATGGCGGCGACCGGGATGACGCGCTTCAGCACCGGGACGACCACGAACTTGAAGGCGTTCAGCGACTCTTCGTGCTGGATCGCGGGGGCGGGCTTGGCCGTCGCGGTGCTATCTCCAGACTCCGCGTCGGCGGTTTCGCCGGATTCGGTGCCGGTCGCACCGCCGGCCTCGATCAGCGCCGCGAGGTTGCTGGCAAACTCCCCGATGAGCTTGCCGCTGACCTCGGGCAGCAGAGAACGGCCGAACTGAGCCGGACGGCCGGTCACGTTCAGCGAGGTGTGGATGGATACCAGCGTGCCCGCCTCATCCGGCTTGAGGCTCGCCTGCACATTCGCCGACGCGGTGCCCGCGCCGCGGGTCTCCTTGCCGGACGCCACGATGGCGATGGTGTGGCTGGCCGGGTCCTTCTCGGTGAACTTAGCGGTGCCCTTGTAAGAGAGTGAGAGCGGGCCAAGCTTGACCTTCACCTGGCCCTCGATCTCGTCGCCCTGCACCGAAGTGACGCTGGCGCCGGGCATGCAGGGGGCGATCCGCTCAACGTCAAGCAGGACGTCCCAGGCCTGCTCGGGAGGCACGGGGACGGTGAACGAGTTGTCAAGCTCAATGGCCATGGACGCTACTTCCTTGGGGTCTGATTCTCCTTAGAGAGTCTATGCTTAAGCCCCTTCCCTCGCCGAAGGGGCTTAAGCGCTACGCCAGTCGATCAGGAAACGCCGGCCGCTGCGGCGAGGGCCCGGCCGGTCAGAACGCGGGCCAGATGGCGCCGGTAGTCGTCGGCGGCGCGCAGGTCGCTCGGCGGGTTCGTGCCCTCGTCGGCGCTGGCCGCGGCCGCCGCGAGCGCCGCTGCCGTCGCATCGGCGCCCGACGCGGCCGCCTCGACGGCGTGCGCCCGGACGGGCACCGTGCCCATGTTGGTGAGACCGACCCGGGCCTGCGCGACATGCCCGTTGGCCCGCTGGGCGACGGCGGCGACGCCGACGATCGCCCACGCCTGCGCGGTCACGTTGAACTTCTCGTACCGGTACCCCCAGCCGTCGAGCTTCGGCACCCGGATCGAGGTGAGGATCTCCCCGGGGGCGAGCGACGTGGTCAGGTAGTCGACGAAGAAGTCCGCCGCTGAGATCGAGCGTGACCCGCCGGGGCCGTGCGCGATCAGCGTGGCGTCAAGCGCGGTGATCACGGCGGGCAGATCGCCAGCCGGGTCGGCGTGCGCCAGACCGCCGCCGATCGTGCCGCGGTGCCGGACCGCCGGATCGGCGATCATCCCCGCGGCCTGCGCGAGCAGCCCCGCATGCGCGGCGATCAGCGGATCCTTCGTGACCTCGTAGTGGGTGGTGAGCGCGCCGATCTCCAGAGCGTCGCCAGCGTCACGGACCCCGCGGAGCTCCGCGAGGCTGCCCACGTCAACGAGCACCGAGGGGTAGGCGAAGCGCAGCCGGAGCAGCGGCAGCAGCGACTGCCCGCCCGCGATCACCTTCGCGTCCTCGCCGCCGTCGGCGAGTGCGGCCAGCGCCGAGTCGAGCGATGACGGCCGTACGTAGTCGAACTTCGCCGAGATCACCGTGCACCTCCATCAGCTTCCTGGATGGCCCGCCACACGCGCTCCGGCGTGCACGGCATCGGGACGTCCTTGACCCCGAGCGGGCGGAGGGCGTCGATGATCGCGTTCACCACGGCCGGCGTGGAGGCGATCGTGCCCGCCTCGCCGACGCCCTTGACGCCGAGCGGGTTCAGCGTGGACGGCGTGGTGGTCCGCGCGGTGGTGAGATGCGGCAGGTCGGCCGCGGACGGGAGCAGGTAGTCGGCGAGCGACGCCGTGATCAGGTTGCCCGAGGAGTCGTAGATGGCCTCCTCGAACAGCGCCTGGGCGATGCCTTGCACGATACCGCCGTGCACCTGCCCCTCGACGATCAGCGGGTTGACCACCACCCCCACGTCGTCGACCGCGACGTAGGAACGGATCTTGACATGACCGGTCTCGGTGTCCACCTCCACCGCGCACAGGTGCGTGCCGTGCGGGAACGAGAAGTTGTCCGGGTCGTAGGTCGCGTCGGAGTCCAGTGATGGTTCGACACCGTCCGGCAGGTTGTGCGCCGCGAACGCGGCGAAGGCGATCTCGCCGATCGTCTTGCCCTGATCCGGGTCACCTCGGACGGCCCAGCGGCCGCCGTCCCACTCCAGGTCGTCTGGCGAGACTTCGAGCATCGCCGCGGCGATGACACGGGCCTTCTGCCGGACTTTGTCGCAGGCGTTGACGAGCGCCGTGCCACCCACGACCAGCGAACGCGACCCGTAGGTGTCCATGCCCTTGGGCGCGATCTGGGTGTCACCGTGCAGTACCCGGATGTCCTCGAACGCGACGCCGAGCTGGTCGGCGACAATCTGCGACCAGGCGGTCTCGTGGCCCTGACCGTGCGCGCTCGACCCGGTCACCACCTCGACCTTGCCGGTGGGCAGCATCCGGATGGACGCGTTCTCCCAGCCGCCGGCCGCGTATGCGAGGGAGCCGAGGACCCGGGAGGGAGCGAGCCCGCACATCTCCGTGAAAGTCGAGATGCCGATGCCGAGGCGAACCGGCGAGGCGTGCAGGTTCCGTTCGGACTGCTCCATCCGCAGTTGCTCGTAGTCGAAGAGCTCCTTGGCGGCAGCCGTGGCTGCCTCGTAGTTGCCCGAGTCGTAGGTGAGCCCGGCGATCGTGGTGAACGGGAACTCCTCGTGCTTGATCCAGTTCCGCTCGCGCAGCTCCAGCGGGTCCATGCCAAGCTCGGTGGCGAGGTCGTCCAGCAGGCGCTCGATGGCGAATGTCGCCTCGGGGCGCCCGGCACCGCGATAGGCATCGGTCGGCGTTTTCGTGGTGAACACCCCGGTGCAGTTGAACCGGTAGGCGTCCATCTTGTAGATCGCGTTGAACATGAACGCACCCAGCAGCGGCACGCCGGGGGTCACCAGCATCAGGTAGGCACCCATGTCCGCCAGCAGGTCCACGTCGAGGCCGCGGATGCGGCCGTCGGCGTCCGCGGCGAGCCGCAGCCGCTGGATCTGGTCCCTGCCGTGGTGCACCGCCAGGTTGCCTTCTGACCTTGTCTCGGTCCACTTGACCGGCCTGCCGAGCTTGCGGGCCAGCAGCAGGGCGAGGACCTCTTCCGCGGTGACCTGGAGCTTGGAGCCGAAGCCGCCGCCCACGTCGGGGGCGATGACCCGCAGCTTGTGCTCGCCGATGCCGGTAACCAGGGCCAGCATCACCTTGAGGACGTGCGGGATCTGCGTGGCGGACCACAGCGTGAACTCGTCACCAACCGGGGCGCAGACCACCGAGCGCGGCTCCATCGCTGACGGGATGAGCCGCTGCTGACGGAAGGTCCGCTCGATCACCACCGGCGCGCCGGAGAACGCCGCGTCCAGGTCACCGTTGTCGAAGGTCCAGGTGTAGGACTTGTTTCCGGCCTCGTGTACCTTCGGTGAGCCCGCGCCGAGCGCTGCCTCCATGTCGAGGACCGGCTCGAGTTCGGCGTAGTCGATGTCGATGAGCGCGAGCGCGTCCGCGGCGGCGTACCGGTCACGGGCCACGACAGCGGCGACGATCTCGCCGGCGTACCGGACGGTGTCGACGGCCATCGACGGGTGGTCGGGGATCACGATGTCCGGAGTGACCGGCCAGGCGCAGGGCAGCGAGCCTTGCTCGGCGGCGAAGTCAGCCCCGGAGAAGGCGGCGAAGACACCGGGCGAGTCTTTCGCGGCGGACAGGTCAATCGACGTGATCCTGGCGTGCGCGTAGGGGCTGCGCAGGAACGCGACGTGCGCCAGACCGGGCAGCGTGATGTTGTCGGTCCAATTGGTCTGGCCAGTGATCAGCCGGGCGTCTTCCTTGCGGGCGCGGGCCTTGCCGACCTCGGTGGCCGCGGCTTCCGTTGCGGTCATGCGGCACCCCCTACCGGCACCTCGGCAGTGGAATTGGCGGCCTTGAGTACCGCGCGGACGATGTTCTGGTAACCCGTACAGCGGCAGAGGTTCCCTTCGAGGCCGTCCCGGACCTCTTCCTCGGTCGGATGCGGGTTCTCGCTCAGCAGGTCAACCGCCGCCATGATCATGCCGGGGGTGCAGTAGCCGCACTGCAGCGCGTGCTCCTCGTGGAATGCCCGCTGCAGCGGATGCAGGTCGCCGCTGTCGTCCGCGATGCCCTGAATCGTGGTGATCTCGGCTCCGTCCGCCTGGACCGCCAGCACGGAGCAGCTCTTGACGGACCGCCCGTTCAGCAAAACGGTGCATGCTCCGCAGTTTGAGGTGTCACAGCCAATCGGGGTTCCGGTCCGTCCTGCGGTGTCCCTGAGGTAGTGCACCAGAAGCAACCGGGGTTCGACGTCGTCGTCATAGCGCACGCCATCGATCTTCACGCTGATCTTCATCACGCGGCCTCCTCGCCGTGCCAGATGCGCATGAGCACACCGTAAGACCAGCGTTGCTGAGAGCACCAGACCCCGTTTTCTTGACGTCAAGAATTGTTGCGTCGCGCAATTGATGGTTGCGTGAAACACGGACCGTTCGGGATAAATATCAACTATCCGAAGCGGCCGTGGACGTAGTCGGCGGTGCGCGGGTCTTGGGGGTCTTCGAAGAGCCGCTCGGTCAGTCCCGCCTCGACGATGCCGCCCGGCTCGTTCGGGCCGGCCAGGAAGAACGCGCAGTAGTGCGAGACGCGCTGCGCCTGCTGCATGTTGTGCGTGACGATCACGATCGTGACCTGAGAGGAGATCTCGGCGATCGTCTCCTCGATGCGGCGGGTCGAGGTGGGGTCGAGGGCGGAGCACGGCTCATCCATCAGCAGCACGTCCGGGGAGACGGCGAGCGAGCGGGCGATGCAGAGCCGCTGCTGCTGACCGCCGGACAGTGCCCCGCCCGGGGTAGACAGCCGGTTCCGCACCTCGTCCCACAGGCTCGCCCGGCGCAGGCATGACTCGACGATCGAGTCCTTGTCTTTGACCTTGATGCCCGCCAGCTTGAGCCCGCTGATCACGTTGTCGTAGATCGACATCGTGGGGAACGGGTTGGGCTTCTGGAACACCATCCCGATCCGGCTGCGAACGTGCTGCGCGCGCTGGCTCGGGTGGTAGATGTCCTGGCCGGCGAGCAGCACCTCGCCGGAGAGCGCCGCGCTGGGAATCATCTCGTGCATCCGGTTGAGGATCCGCAGGAAGGTGGACTTGCCGCAGCCGGACGGGCCGATCAGTGCCGTCACGGTGCCCGGCGGCATCTCCAGGGAAACGCGCTCGAGCACCTTGTTCTTGCCGAACCACGCCGACACCCTGCGCGCCTCGAGCCCCACGAGGGGGGAGTCGAGCGGCTGGGTGTGCGGGACTGCGATTTCAGTCATTGCGAGCGTCCTCAGTACAGGTTGGGGAGCAGGGCGGACAGGCTCTCGTACAGGTTCCAGAGAATGGCGAGGAGCACTGGCACGGTGACAATCCAGGCGGGCCAGCGCTGCCACCGGGCGGCCAGGAAGCTGCCGGTAACGGCCGCGGCGGCCAGCGCGATCGCCCACGCCATCGCGGTGATCAGCGCGTAGAAGTTGCGGCCGAGCGGCGTCTCGGCCGAGCCGATCAGCGGAAAGTAGCCCGACTCGGGCAGCGGCGTGGCGGAGACGGAACCCGCGTTGATGTCATCGAGGAACTTGGCCTCGACCTCGATGTAGTGGGCCGGGGCGATCTGGGAGTCGGCCGTGACAAGCAGCAGCTGGTTGGGGATGGAGCTGAACGGTACCGGCTTACTGCTATCCGAAACGGCGATCACCTGGTATCGCGCCTCGCCCTGGCTCGTGAACGTGTTGATCACGGCGCCCTGCTGCAGCATCGGCAAGTTGCGGAACGGTCCGCCGAACGTCGCCCGCCGCCCGAAGATCACCGAGACCCCGGCCTGGCCGGGGAACGGGGTGTTCCGCAGGTGCCCGGGGCCGAGGGTGAGGTTCTCGGGGGAAGTCCCCTCCACGACCACCATGTTGGTGATCCCGATCGCCGGGATGGTGAGGATCGCTATCGGGTCGCCGGGGACCGCGGCAAGGCTGCTCGGGCTCTGCGGGTGACCGGGGATGGCTGGGCCGGTGGGCGCGACCGCCTGGCTGAGCTCGCCGCGCAGCTGCGCGTACAGGTTGCTCTGGGCTCGCGCTTCCTGAATGCCGGACAGGCCGTACAGGTAGCCGACGAAGCCGAGGATGGCGACGGCCAGCAGGGTCAGCGTGATGCCGGTGGCTCGCAGCATCGGGTCCGCAGCCCGGTCCGTGCCCCGGCGCCCGGCGGAGCCGGCTGCCCGGGGCTGACCCGGGCGCCAGGACAGCCTGGGCGGTTTAGGCCGGCTGCCCGGCGTGCGTGTGGTCTGCGTGCTCACCGGCTACCGCACTCGCCTGCGCCGCAGGTAGGCCGCGACCGAGGGTGGCGCCGCGACGGCGACGGCCACGCCGACGCCGGTGAGCACCGCGAGCAGCACGTTGTCGGCACCGTTGCTGGGCACGTTGATCACCGATCCGGTCACGTTGTAGTTCAGCGGGTTGGCGGTGGTCCCGCCGCCGGTATCGCCCGTTCCGCTACCGGTCCCGGTCCCAGTGCCGGTGCCGGTGCCGGACGTCGAACCCGGGCTGGGGGAGGTACCGCTCGTCTTCGTACCAGTGGTGGAGCCGCCGCTCGGCCCGGTGCTGCCGGGATTGCAGGTCAGCGGCGAGCCGACCTTCTGGCACTTGTTCGGGTACGGGGCGTCCTTGAGCAGGATGTTCTGGCCGCCCTGGGTGAACGTGGGGTTGTTGCACGCGCCGTAGTTGTTGATGTTCGGCGCTCCGACGGTGCCGGGAATCTTGTTGACCTGGAGGAACGCGCCGGTGACGAGGTTGATCGGCAGCGGGGAGTACCCGAGCGCCGCTGCCTGTTGCTGTCCCTGGCACAAATAGAAGTCGATATAGGTGGACAGCGATCTGCCGACGTTGGTGTTGAAGATCGGCGGTTGCTTGGTCCCGGTTCTCGGCACGATCAGGTAGCTGTAGCTGGACAGCGGGTAAGACCTCGGGTCCTTGTAGGTGTAGACGCTGTCCAGGTTCTGCTGCAGGAAGTCCGGGCTGGTCTGGACCTCGTTGATCTGCGCCTGGGTGAGCGCGACCGCCACATTGGACGCGGACGGCAGGACGTAGTAGCCGGCCGGATTCTCCATCGCCACCACCGGCCAGTGCGCGTTCAGCGCGTAGGCGTACTCGTCGTACCCGATGGCGCCCTCGCCGTAGCTCGAGGTGATGTAGACCGAGACCGCGTTGGACCCGCTCTCCAGCTTCGCGTTGCCGAACTGCGGATAGAACTCCGTCTGCGGGCACGGCTGCTTGATTCCAGGGTGGATCTGCTGGCAGAAGGCATCCCACTGCTGCGGGAACTCATGCGCCATCCACCGCGTGAAGAAGTACGTGGCACCCGAGCCGTCGGAGCGGACCACCGGGATGATCGGCTCGTTCGGCAGCTGCGCGCCATAGTCCTTGGTGATCGCCGGGTTATCCCAGTTGGTGATCTGACCGGTGAAGATCTTCATCAGCGTCTCGCCGGACAGCCGCAGGTTGGTCACCAGATGGCCGCCCATCGTGATGTGGTACATGAACGCTGTGCCGCCGCCGACGTCGGGCACGTAAGAGTAGCCCCACTGCGGGGTTTCCGCGCCGGTGCTGGCGATCTCATCCTCGCCGTTGCGGAACGGCGGATCGGAGGCCGCGAAGTCGACCTGGCTGCCCTGCATGAAGTCGCCGCGTCCGGCGGCGGACCCGTCCGGGTTGAAGTTGATGGTGAGCCCGTTCGGCTCCAGGTCCTGCGCCCACTGCTGTAGCGCGACCGCCGCCCAGGACGAGCCCGAGCCGGACAGCGTCGCGTACGTGCCCGCTGACGCCGGCGAGGCGCTGCTCAGCAGGGCGAGCATTGCCGCGGCGACGGCGACGCCCGCGGCGACGGGAGCCTTCCACCGGGCCGGAAACCTGATCATGGATTCCTCCGCCTTGTGGGGCGGAACACGCCCCGTGTATGGCTTGCAATGCTTGATATCGCGTGCCTCAGCCGACCGGGGCTGGCGCCGATCGCGGCACGGGCACCCGGGCTGCCGATGACGAGCGCCGTGGGCCCGGCGATGAGCAGCGCGAGGCCGGCGATCAGCAGCGCGAGCACCGTCCAGGACATCCCGGTGGCGTCCGGCTGGCTGAACGACACGACGATCGAGTGCGCGGTCGCCGCCGCGGACGACGAGCTGGACGGCGACGCCGACTTCGACGGGGTGGGCGTCGGCGAGACGGTCGGCTTCGGCGACTTGGCCGGCTTGGGGTTGCCGATCCGGTCGAGCACCTCGGTGGCGGCCTTGAGCGTCTGCTGCCGCAGGCTCTGCGGCAGCGGCAGGTAGCCCACGGGCAACTGTCCGGGGCCGGTGCCGGGCTGCTGTCCCTGGTTGGCCACGAAGTCGAGGAACCGCGAAATGGCGGTGGCCTTCGCCTTGGAGATCCCGCCAGTCGGCACGACCGCGTAGATGACCATCGTCAGCGGGTAGGCGGCCGGGTCCTTCTTCGTGTAGTTCATCTGCAGGGTGCCGGCCGAGGTCTTCGTCATGTCCTTGACTGCCGCGGCCATCGCGGTGTCGGTGGGCTGGACGAACTTGCCTGCCGCGTTCTCGAGAGAGGCCTGCGGGATAAGGAACCGCTCCGCGTTGCCGGTGTCGAGGACCGACCACATGTCCCGGTCACCCGGGACCTGGGGCGGTATCGAGTCGTAGTTGCCGGTGATCGGGTCCTTGAAGTCCTGGGTGCCGGGCTCCTGGTTGAGCGCCATGTCCGAGGCGAGCGTCGATAGCGGGTACACCGGCGCGTACTGGGTGGACACCGGGAAGTACGGGTCCATCGGCAGGAAGCCGTTGATCGGGTACTTCAGGCCCAGGTAGTACGTGTTGACGTGCATGCCCCACTGGTCGAACTGGCCGGCCAGGAAGCCGGAGGCGGCCGGGTCGGATGCGATCCAGCTGGTTGTCACCCAGGTCATGTCGCTGTTGCCGGACAGCACGATGGGGATCTCGAAGCCGGATGGCTGGGAGGCGTTCTGCCCCACCGACGGGTTCAGCTTCTCGAACTCCGGGTCTGTGTAGAGGTTTTCCGGGTTGCGGTCGACCGCGTTGTCGCAGCCGAACCCGCCGCCGCCACCGCCGGGGCACGCGTCGTTGGTGTACGCGTAGGAGGTGGTCAGCATCTTCACCAGCAGCCGCGCGTCCAGCTTGATGTTCGTGTACGGGGCGCCGGTGTTCGTGTTATCCACCCAGTACCCGATGGAGGTGGCGGCCACCGCGACCGGGGCGTAGACGTACGGGTGCTTGGTGGGACCGGCAGGCATCGGCTGGGTGGTGAACGCGACGTCGTTCGTGCCGTCGCTGAAGTAGTTCCGCGCCTCGCTCTCGTTGAGCGACCCGTTGTACTGCAGCTCGACCGAGCCGCTGCCGAAGCACATGCCGACCTGCCACTGCTGCATCGCGTCGGCCAGCATCGGCGAGCCTCCCGCCGTGAAGTTCGCGGCGCGCAGCGGGCAGCCGTTCGGGGTGACGGAGAACTTCAGCGGGATCACGATCCGCTTGAGCCACGAGCAGTACCCGTTCGCGGTGAACGCCGCGCTGGTGATCCCGCTGAACGCGTACTGTCCGAGGTCGGTGCCGCCGGTGTCCACGGTGTGGTTGGAGCACACCGGCTTGGCGAAGTCCAGGCTGTCGCCGCCCTGGCTCGGCACCACGACGAGCGAGCAGGGCGTCGTCGCGTTGCAGCCGAGGAACTGGTTCTGCACCTGGGTGAACAGCTGAATGTCGGCCTCGCCGGTGCCGTTGCCGGCCGTGGTGCCGTACGCGGTGTTGCTCGGGCCGTACTGGCCGAAGGAAGCGGGCGAGCCGCCGTTGGTGGCGCCGTAGCAGTCGTTCGGGTTGGTCGGGTTCAGGCCCTTGCACTCCGCGACCATGACCGGGTAATCGGTGACCTCGTTCTGATAGGCGGACTGGCTGGACGGCGTGAAGCCGGTCCAGCTCACCTCGACCATCTGGTTGACCACGTTCGATACCTGGCTGACGGTGACGGTGCTCGCGGTCGCGTAGTGCGAGTTGCCGGTACCGGGGACGTACATGTGCGGCCCGTTCACCGTGAAACCAGGCAGGTGCTTGGGCGGCTTGGGCTTCGGCGGTTTTGGCTTGGGCTTCTTCGTCGTGGTCGGCGTCGGTGTCGGTGTCGGCTTCTTCGTCGGGGTCTTGGTCGGCGTAGCCGTCGCTGTAGCTTTTGCCGTGGCGGTGTCTGTCCCGGTGGGTGACGGCGTGCCTGTCGGCGGATCCGACGGGGACGCGCCCGTGGTCGGTGCCGGACTGGACACCGAGGGGCTCGCTGATGGCGTGCCTGTCGCCTGCGCGGCGCCGGGGAGCGCCACGATGGCCGCGAGCCCGACCGCTATCCCGAGGCTAAGGAGCTGCCGCCTCATCGCCCAGCCTTTCCAGTCGCCGTCCGCGCCTGTGCCGCCGCGCGCGCCTGTGCCGCGGTCTGCCGCTCGATCTGGCGGCGCTGCCGCCTGGTCAGCTCGCCCGGTGCGCCGCCGCCGATCCGCCGCGCGATGGTGAACAGCACCAGCACGAGGATGATGAGCGCGAACCCGCCGCCGAACGCCCGGTAGTGGTTGTCGGTCACCGGGCTCGTGATGTTGTAGTAGATGAACAGCGGCAGGCTGGTCTGCCAGCCGTTGAACGGGTTCCAGTTGTAGCCGATCGCGTACCCGGCGGTGAGCAGCACCGGCGCGGTCTCGCCGATGCCGCGTGCCATCGCGAGCACCACCGCGGTCGCGAGCCCGGACCTGGCGGTCGGCAGCACGACCATCAGCACCGTCCGCCACTGGCTGCCGCCGAGCGCATACGAGGCCTCGCGCAGTGTCCCCGGAACTATCCGGAGTACGGTCTCGGAGGCCCGGGTGACGATGGGGAGCATCGTCACGCCGAGGGCGAGCGCGGCAGCGAAACCGCTCTTCGGCAGACCGAGGGCGAGGATCAGGGATGCCAGGACGAACAGCCCGGCGATGACGTCTGGCAGCGCCGTCATCGCGTCCACAAGCGTTTTGATCGGGCGGGCCGCGCGGCCGCCCACCTCAGACAGGTAGATCGCGGCGGCGATGCCGAGCGGCACCGACACGGCGGTCGCGAGTGTGAGCTGTTCAACCGTCCCGACGAGCGCGTGGCCGATACCGCCACTACTAAGCGGCGAGAGCGCGGCGGTGTCGGCCATGGACTGGGTGAAGAACGACAGGTGCTTGACGACGGTGGAGCCCTTGACGAGGGTGTAGGCCACCTGGTCGATGACGAGGGCCGTGGCGAGCAGGCCGGCGGTGGTGAGCGCGACAGAGACGACTCGGTCCCGCACGGCGAGCCGGTCCCACTGCAGCGCGCCAATGGCCGCGTAGCAGAGCAGGAAGAGGCCGTACCAGCAGAGCCAGAAGCCGAGCACGCCGCTAAACGGGAGCACGCGCTCGTACAGCACCCAGTCAAGAGCGAGGGCGGCGACCGCGGCGCCGCCAACGGTGAGCATGCCCTCGGCGGTAACCCGCCGGAGGCGCAGCGGCTCGTCGGCGGTGGGATCGTCGGGCTGTCCGGCGGTGACTTGGGTGGTTTCGGTACCGGCGGTCATGGTCAGCCCGTGGCCTGCCCGGACCTGGATCTGCCGATCACGATCGCTCCAAGTGTGTTGACAATAAGGGTCATTCCGAAAAGCACGAGCCCGGCGGCCATCAGCGCGGACAGCCCCATATCGCTCGCGTTCGGGAAGGAGGCGAAGTCGTTCGCGATTGTGGAGGCGATCGAGTTACCGCCGGTCTCCAGCACGTGGTAATTGAAGTGGAAGGTGGCGGACACGATCAGCGTGACGGCGATCGTCTCGCCGAGCGCCCGGCCCAGGCCGAGCATGCACGCGCCGATCACGCCGGCCCGCCCGAACGGCAGCACGACCGCGCGGATCATCCCCCAGCGGGTGGCGCCGAGCGCGTAAGCGCCCTCGCGCTCGCCCTGTGGCGCCTGGGAGAAAACCTGCCGGGAGAGCGACGTAACGATCGGGATGACCATCAGCGAGGCGACGACTCCCGCGATGAACGTGGAGGTGGCGTAGTTCGCCGCGGTCGAGGTGTCCAGCCGGAAGCTGAAGATGGGGATCCAGCCGAGGTGCCGTCCGAGCCAGCTGGCGGTGCCGATGATGCGGGGCTCGAGGAAGAGCAGACCCCAGACACCGAAGACGATCGACGGGATCGCCGCCATCAGGTCGATGACGGCGATCAGCGGGCGGCGAAGGCGGGCCGGCGAGTACTCCGAAATGTACAGGGCGACCGCGATCCCGGTGGGCACCGCGATGATCATCGCGATCAGCGCGATGAGGATGCCGAGCGGGAGGATCGCCGCGATCCCGAAGTGCTGCGGGCTGTCGAGAATCCAGTTCTGGGTGGTCAGGAAATCAATCCCCATGAACTTGAACGCCTTGGCCGCGCGGATGATCAGGAAGGCGAGGATCAGCCCGGTGATGACGAAAACCGACCAGCCAGCGGCTCGCAGGATGCCGCGGAAGACCTTGTCTCCCGTGGATGAACGCACCACGATGGTCCGCGGCGTGTCCTCATCCGCTATGGGGCTGACGCGAGTAGGACGTGCGGGCATGCCGATATCCCCCCGGTCCTTCCTTTTCATGCCCGTACATCCGGGCAGCGACCGTCAATGCTTCCTGATGGGCGGGACAAGCGTGATGCGCCATGGTGTACGGATATGAAGCACAAGATGAACAAAGAGTAAACAATCCCTATTTTTGCAATCTTGTTAGCCGTAGTAACAATATGCGTGACTGCGTCCCCGCGAGTGGCGGGAACGCAGTCACATTTCAGTTAACTTTTCAGTCCGGCTAACGGCTAGGAAACGCTGCCGCAGGTGAGCGCTGGCAGGAACCCGTAGTCCTTGATTAGCGTTACCGCCTTCGTGTTGTGGCAGAAGTAACCCGTGCGGCTGAGGATCGGGTTCAGGGTGGCCGGGATGTGGTCGCCTGCGGCGACCCAGCGGACGATGTCGTAGATGGTCCGGGTGAAGTGAGTGGCCGAGAAGGCCTTGTTGATTGCCGGAACCTTGGCGGTCGTGACCGGGGAGATGCCGTCAATCTTGTCCAGGCCCAGGTAACCGGTCTGGTTGGTGCCGAACTGGTTCTGCGACTTGGTCGGCTTGTGCCCAGGCAGGGGCGAGTGGTACTGCTGCGCGATCCAGTCGGCGACCGAGTAAATGAAGATCGCGTTCGGGCTGTTGAAGAAGGATGACTGGCCCTGGTTCTCCTCCGGCGCCTCGCTCACGCAGCTGCCCGGTGCGGTGATGCCTAGCGTCTTCAGCCAGAACGAGAGCGTTCCGGAGCCTGGCTGGGGCAGGTATGCCTTGATCGGCTGGTTCTTGGTGCCGCCGACCTGGCCCCAGGTGGTGTCGGTGCACAGGAAGATGGCCTTGAGCTGAGCCAGCGTGAGGCTCTTCGGCGCGTAAGTGTCAGGAACCGTCTTGGTGGCGCCCTTGTCCCTGGTCGCGTAGGTGACCGCGTCTTCGGCGAGCGCCACGTAACCGACGCCACCGGGCTTCGGCGAGGGCGAGGTGGAGGACCGGCCGGAGGAGGTCCGCGCGAAGTTGATGCAGGAGTAGGCGGTCTTGCCGACCGTGACGACCTGGGTCTCCTCGAGCGCCGTCAGGCCCGCGCTGGAGCCGTTCGGCCGGGTGATGGTCTTGCAGCCGGCCTTGGGCACGATCGTCGTCTTCGCGGTCGAGGTAGACCCCGGCTTGGTCGCGTTCCAGGTGTAGACGTACGGGTGGGCCGGATTGTGCTTCTTAGCGGGGATCGTTGCGTCGTAGCTTCCGGAGAGCGCGTTGAACAGGTTCTCGTCGGTGTTCGCCCCGACCGAGACAATGTCGTAGATCTTGGGGACGATCTGCTTGCCGCCGCTGGCCGGCGGGTCAGCGAGCGCCGGAACCGCGGCGCTGGCGACCACGGCGATCGCCGCGGCGGCCGCGATTCCCGCGGTCAGCGTTCTGAGCTTGTGCATCTGTGCTCCCTCAGCAACCTTCGGCACTCCGGTCGATCCGGACATGCGGGTCAAGCGTGAGATAGCTAGTTATACGGTAGGAAAAATAGAGATGAATGGGAAATGAACTTACCTACTAAGTCGGTCTGGAAACTGGGAGTAGTGAGAACTAAGAAGCCCCCCGCCGGATGGCGGGGGGCTTCCCGGTGCTTAGCTGCCGAACTCGGGGCTCAGCCGCTGATCTGCATGACCGGCGTCAGGACGTGGACCCGCACAGCGAGCTCACGATGAAGCCGTAGTTCCGGATCTGCTGCTGGGCGGTCTTGCTCTTGCACAGGTAACCGGTGCGGCCGAAGATGGCGTTCATCGCACTGGTCATGTGGTTAGAGGTGTTGGGCGCCCACTGGACGACGTTGTAGATGACGCGGAAGAAGTTACTCGGGAAGTGGGGGTTGATCACCGGCACCTTGGCCGTGGTCATTGGGTTCTGGCCGCTGATGGCCTTCAGGGCCAGGACGCCGGTGGTGTTGCAGCCGAACTGGTTCTGCGTCTTGGTCGGAGTCTTGCCGCAGGCGGCCGAGTGGTACTTCTGCGACACGTAGGCGCCGATCGAGTAGATGGCGATCGCGTTCGCGGCCTTGAAGCCCGGGTAGGTGCCCTCGTTCTCCTCAGGCGCCTGGCTGATGCAGCTACCGGGGGTCGTGATGCCCATGAACGTCTCCCACGTGGCGAGAGTCCCTGAGCCCGGCTGCGGCAGGTACACCTTGATGGCCGCGTTCTTGCCGCCGACGCTCTTCCAGTTCGTGATCTTGCAGGTGAAGATGCCCTTGAGCTGTGCGAGGTTCAGGCTCTTGGGCGCGTCGTTGGTCTTGGCGTTGACCGCCCAGGTGATCGCGTCCCTGGCGAACGCCACGAATTCAACGCCGCCCTTACCGGCCTTCGGGTCGCTCGACTTGCGGGCGCGGGACGAGCGGGCGAAGTTGACGCACGGGTAGAACTTGCCGTTGACCTTGATGACCTGGCTGGTGTCCAGCGCCGTGATGCCGGCGGATGAGCCGTTCGGCCGGACCATGGTCTTGCAGCCGGCCTTGGGCACGATGTTGGTAACCGAGTTCGCTGACGTGCCTGGCTTGACCGCGTCGAAGGTGTAGAACTTCGGGTGCGACGGGTTGTGGACCTTAACCGTGCCATTGAAAAGGGTGGTGATCTGGTCCATCACGTACTGGGTGGTGTTCGACCCGACGCCTACGAGGTCGTAGTACGCGGGGGTGACCCCCTTGGGCGGGTCGTTCGGCGCAGCCGATGCCGCCGAGGCCGTGGTCACCGTGCCCGCGATGAGCGCGGCGGCCGCGGCCAGCGACCCAGCGCCGGCGAGGAGCCTTCTGACTTTGTTCATTCCCTGCCCTCCATCGTGATGCCCGTCCAGGGATCCTGCGCGGTCCCGGTGCGCAGGGCTGGCGGACATGCCGATCAAGACTCTGCCCGTGATGAAGCATTGGGACAAGGGAACGAATAACGTCGGAAAAGTGATCTCTCGGCAACTAATAGATGTCCACTAGGCATACAACAGATGGCGGAACAAGCAGTGATTAAGGCCGCAAGGCGGGAAAGATGGATTTCCGGTGAACGAGCGACCGATACCCTATCGAAAGGTATAATAACATACTAAGCCGACCTTAATACTAGGAAGTCATGCCTAGTACGCGTTGCCGGCACCATATGCACCCGCGGTCACCACCATTAATCCACGAGATCGCGCCGGCCAACACGCGGGACGGACGTTGCGAAAGATGGCCAAAGCGACTAGTACTAACGTTTACCATCAGTGACTGACGGAAAACAAGTTTTCAGTAACTTCGCAGGAGCAAGCCGTCAGCGCATCCTGGAGAGGGGTGACCCATGGCCACAGCCGAAGGCACGCCGCCTAGCCTGGTGGAGCAGCAGGCAGACAAAGGCCTGAAGACCGGAGCCCTGGGGCTGGTATCCAGCGTCGTGATGGGGGTGGCCTCCACCGCTCCCGCCTACAGCCTGGCGGCGACCCTCGGGCTCATCGTGGTGGCCGTGGGCCTCGGCGCGCCCATCGTCGCGCTGATCGCGTTCGTCCCCATCTTCCTGACGTCCATCGGCTACAGCGAGCTGAACAAGGCCGACCCGGACTGCGGCACGACGTTCACCTGGGGCACCCGGGCATTCGGGCCGCGGACCGGCTGGGCGGGCGGCTGGGCAATTGTGGCCGCCGACATCCTGGTCATGATGAGCCTGGCCCAGGTCGCGGGGCAGTACCTGTTCCAGCTCTTCGGGGCGCACGGCATCGGCGGCAACCCGACCAGCGGGTGGGTGCTGCTTGCCGGCGTCCTGTGGATCGTCGCGATGACCTACATCTGCTACCGGGGCATCGAGGTGTCCGCGATGTTCCAGCGGGTGCTGCTGAGCATCGAAGTGGTAATGCTGCTGGTGTTTTCGGTTGTGGCTCTGGTCCGTGTCGGCACCGGGAACCACCCGGCGACGTCGATCAGCCCAACCTGGTCCTGGCTGAACCCGTTCCACATCTCGAGCTTCTCCGCCTTCATCAGCGGCGTGATCCTCATGCTGTTCATCTACTGGGGCTGGGACACGGCCGTATCCGTTAACGAGGAGACCAAGGATCCGGACAAGACGCCGGGGCGCGCGGCCATCATCTCCACGGTCATCCTGCTTGTCACTTACGTGATCACGATCTTCGCCGCTCAGTCGTTCGCCGGCGTCGGCACGACCGGCACGGGCCTGGCCAACCCCAACAACGCTGGCGACGTGCTGTCCATCCTCGGCGGTGAGGTCTTCGGCAGCCATGGCTTCGGGCTGTTCCTGGCCCGGCTGCTGATCTTGATGGTGCTCAGCTCCGCCGCCGCGTCCACGCAGACCACGATCCTGCCGACGGCACGCACGACGCTGTCCATGGCCGCGTACGGAGCGCTGCCGAAGTCGTTCTCCAAGATGCACCCGCGGTACCTTACGCCGACCGTGTCCACGATCGTCATGGGCGCCATCTCGATCGCGCTGTACATCCCGTTCAACTACTTCTCCGGCGGGTTCATGATCCTCGACGCGGTGACGGCGATCGGCCTCTATATCGCGTTCTACTACGGGCTCACCGGCTTCGCCTGCGCCTGGTACTACCGCAAGACGCTCACCTCGAGTGCGCGCAACCTGTGGATGCAGGGCATCCTGCCGGTCCTCGGCGGGCTGCTGATGTACTTCGCGGGCGGCTGGTCGCTGTGGGCCGACTGGGACGTGGCGTCGGCAAACAGCTACACCTCCTGGCTGATGCCGTTCTGGCCGCACTGGTACATCGGCGGCGCCTTCCTGATCGCCTTCTTCTCCGCCCTGGCCGGGCTGGTGGTGGGCATCTGGATGCGGTTCGCCAAGCCGGCGTTCTTCAAGAAGGAAACCCTGACCCGGTCTACGCCGACGCTGGTGCCGGAGGTCTGAGGGAAAAGCGGACGCAGCCCCGCCTGGACGCACCGGGCAGGGCTGAACGCTAAGGCCGCGGTGCGCTTGGAAGTCACAGATCCGCGAGCGCGGCCTTGAGGATGCCAGGAGTCTTGGCGGACGGCTCGGCCTGCAGGCAGACTTCCTCGATCACCTCGAGGTAACTGTCGACCTCGGTCGGCTTGTCCAGGTACAGCGCGCTCGTCAGCTGCTCGATGTAGACCACGTCCCGCAGGTCAGGCTCGGTGAACCTGAGGATGGTGAACGCCCCGCCAAGCGCCCGGTGCACCCCCGCGGCGAAGGGCAGGATCTGCAGCGTGACGGCCTCGTGGTCGCACATCTGGATTAGCCGCTGCAGCTGAGCCCGCATGATGTCGCGGCTGCCGACACCCCGGCGGAGCGCGCTCTCGTCCATCACCGCCCACAGCTTGGGCGCGTTCTCCCTGCGCAGGATCTGCTGCCGGGAGATCCGCGCGTCGACGCGGCGCTCGACTTCTTCCTCCGTGAGCGCGCTGCCCAGCCGGATCATCGCGCGGGCGTACTCCGGGGTCTGCAGCAGGCCGGGAGCGAACTGAAGCTCATACTCCCGGATGAACGACGCGGCGGCCTCCAGGCCGAAGTACGGCTCCACCCAGTGCGGCAGGATGTCCGCGTATCCCTGCCACCAGCCCGGCGTATTCGCCTCGCGGGCCAGGTCGAGCAGCACGTCGCGTTCCTCGCCCGGACCGACCCCGTACAGGGTTAGCAGGTCCGCGATGTCACGCTCTTTGAACCCGACGCGACCGTGCTCCATGCGGCTGATCTTGGAGTGCGAGCCGCGGATGGTGCTGGCCGCCCGCTCGGTCGTGATACCCGCGTCCTCGCGCAGCCGGCGGAGATGCCCGCCGAGCACGAGGCGCTGCACTGTCGGCCCCGACGAACGCGGAGTGAACAGCGGCTGCGGCTCCTCCCAGGCGGAGTCCTCTGGCGAAGTCATCACGACTCCTCGTTCGCTGCGGCCTGATCACGGTATATGCACGGCTCAGTAGTCTTCCACGTCATCATGCCAGCACGGAAGACTTGACAATGGCAATTAGTTGCGCATCTGGCGCCGCAAGCGTTTCGCGCCACCCGCGGTGCCGCTAACAGACGCTACGAGAGTACGTGATCGAACTCGCCGTCCTTGGCGCCGGCCAGGAACGCGGAGATCTCCGCCCGGGTGTAGACGAGCGCGGGGCCGGACGGGAACCGGGAGTTACGCACCGCAATGCCGCCGTCAGGGAGTTGCGCAACCTCCACGCACGCCCCGTTGGGGTTGCTGTGGTTGCTCTTCTGCCAGGTGACGTCGGCGATTTCCGTGGCCGGAATGCCGTTATAGATGTGACTCATGTTCCGTCCAGTTCCTGGGGGCTTGTACGTTACGCACCAGTAAGCGCGAAACCGAGTATGCCATGCAAGTCCATCTAACGAACGTGCATTTACGTTTGCATCAGATGAACATGCGTGCGTGCACACGGCAGATGAACGTGCATCTGGTCTTGCATCCGGGCTTGCATCTGCACGCCGCGTCCGGCACCATAGAAATGAGGCATACCCCGGCATACTGTGACAGGAACGGTTCTAACCCCCAAGAAGACGAAGCAGAAAGCGGATGCGTTGGCTCACCTGAGGGTTGCTGACTGGGAGCCGGATGATGACGACGAGGAGGTCGTGCCCATCCCGGCTCTTCCGTCGTCTCCTCCGCAGTTCCTGCCAGTGCCGTCTGCATGGTGGGAGACGCCGGCGGTCACCTGCCGTGCGCTAAGCCCGCTTCCTGAGGAAGCGAGAACCGCGCGCCAGTTCGTGCGCGAGCTGCTTACCTGCTGGGGACTCGGATATCTCAGTGATGACGCAGAGCTCATCATCGCCGAACTTGTCGGAAACGCCGTAAGGCACGGGCTGCGTACCGCCGCCCCGCAGGCCCTCTCGGCCGGACCCGATTCTGCTGCCTTGCGGTTGTGCCTGCTTCGCCGGGTGGGCGAGGTGATGCTCGCGGTCACGGACCCGAGCGACGAGGCCCCCGCGCCACGGGCGCCGAGCTTCACCGGTGAGAGCGGACGCGGACTGCAGATCGTCGGCGCGCTCAGCTACGTCTGGGGCTGGTCTCCGATCGAGGGCCACGGCAAGGCCGTCTGGGCTGTACTCAAGGCTTGCCTGCCAGCTGACCGGCGGTTACGCCGTACTCAAGTCTCGTCTGCCGGGTGACCGGCGGTTACCGGGAGACCGGCTCATCCGCTACGGAAAGCACGTGCTCGATCAGGGCGATCAGGACTTCCTTGGCTGATTCCCGCGACCGGGCGTCGCACAAGATGATCGGCAGGCTGGCGTCAAGGTCGAGCGCCACCCGCACGTCCTCGATCGTGTACCGGCGCGACCCGTCGAAAACGTTGAGCGCGACGATGAACGGAATCTCCCGGCGTTCGAAGTAGTCGATCGCGGGGAAGCAGTCGGCCAGCCGCCTGGTGTCGGCGAGCACAACCGCGCCCAGCGCGCCGAGCGAGAGCTCGTCCCACATGAACCAGAACCGCTCCTGGCCGGGAGTGCCGAACAGGTAGAGCACCAGGTCCTCGCGGAGCGTGATCCGGCCGAAGTCCATCGCGACGGTCGTGGTGGTCTTGCGCTCCACCCCGGCCGTGCTGTCCACGTGGGCGCTGGTCTCCGTCAGCTGCTCCTCGGTGCGCAGCGGCCTGATCTCGCTGACCGTACCGACCAGCGTGGTCTTGCCGACCCCGAACCCGCCCGCGAGCAGGATCTTGATCGCGCGATGCCGGCGTTGGGTCACACCGGCGGCTTCCTCATAGCCCCCGTAGGCCATGGAGGACCTCCCTGAGCGTGTTCTTGTCCACCTGCTGCGCCCTCATTGGTATCGGTGCCTGGATGCTGATCAGGCCGAGTTCTCGCAGGTCCGCGAGGAGGATGCGGACCACGCCGAGCGGTAGATCGACATCGGATGCGATGTCTACCACCGTCGTCGGTGTCTGGGCCAACTGCAGCACCGAGATGTGTTCCGGTGCGAGTCCTCCCATGCCGGTGACCCGGGCGTAGGTCGCGGTTACCGTGGCGACCAAGTCGAACGCCTCACCGGAGTGCCGAGTCCTGCCCCGGGTCAGGGCATAGGGCCGGACCACCGGTCCGGCCGTGTTATCGAGCCACCGTTCGTCGTTCGACGGCATGGGCGCCAGTCCCTAAGCGTGTCAGATTACGCGGACCGGGTCCGCATGTTGACCTGCATGTGGTCGCCGGTGCGCTGCACGAGAACCGCCATCTCGTACGCCACCTGGCCGATGTCGGCCTCCGCGCCGGTCAGCACGGCCAGGCAGGTGCCCTGCCCGGCGGCCGATACGAAGAGAAAGCCCGACGTCATCTCGATGATCGTCTGGCGGACGTCGCCGCCGCCGAAGTGCCTGCCGGCGCCGCGGGCCAGCGACTGAAAACCCGCCGCGAGCGCGGCCAGGTGCTCGGCGTCATCCTGGTCCAGGCCCCGCGAGGAGCCCAGTGCCAGCCCGTCCTGGGACAGGAACACCGCCCGCGAGATGTGCGGAACGCGCATCACCAGGTCGTCCAGGAGCCAGTCAAGCTGGCTCACCTGGTACCGTCGGTTACTTTCCATCAACTCTGACCTTCCGTGTCCTGTTGCGACTGCGACCGGCCTTGCTGCCAACCGCGTTGCATGGCGGACAGGGTGTTGCGCATATCCGTCAGGGAGGCAGCGGTGGCCGGGGGAACACCGGTCTCCCCGGCCGAGCCTGCTGCTGCGGACTTGCGGAGTTGCGGAGCGAGGTTGGCCTGCCGGACGCGGCGCGGCAAGCCGTTTTGGTCCTCACCGACGGCGGAGTTCCCGGACTGGTAACCGCCTTCGGCGGAGCCGTTGTTCCCGCCGTCGGAGAAGTTCCCGTAGCCAGAATCGGCGGGCGAACCACCGAAGTCCGGATAGGCCTGGGCATAGGGCGCGTCGGGCAGCTCCGCCGGTGCGACCGGCGGGATGATGTCCGACTCGGACCGGCGGAGCGGGGTGAAGACGTCGAACGGAGCGGCGGGCGACGCCATCGGCCTGGTGACCGGGACTCCGGTCACCACCGGGACTTCCTCCATCCCGTGCCGGCCGCCCCGCCGGGGGCCCGGCTCGGCGGCGCCCGGTGAGTCGCCGCCGCCTGGAGCCATCCCCGGCTGCCTGAGATCGCCCGTGATGCGGATAGGCGGGTTGGCGTCGTCGTACGTCACCGGAGGCGTCATCGGCGGGGCCGGGTACCCGGCCCCTGACGTGGCGGGCCCAGGGTAAGCGGCGCCGTCTGAGCCGGAGGCAGCCCAGCCGTTGGACGCGGGCCAGCCTCCGTTCGTCGCCGGCCAGCCGTTCGGCTCCGGCCAGTCATCCTCGCCGCGCCAGTCATCCGACCCGGACCAGCCGTTCGGACCCGCCGCAGGGGCGGGGGGCACGGTGGCGGAACCTGAGCCGTTCTGCCAGCGGGCGCCCGCTCCGCCGGCGCCTGGGACGTCGTCGAAGGCCCCTGCATCCTGGTAACCCGCGGCGTAGCCGTTGGCCCGGCCGTTCGCCCCGGCCAGGCCGGGACCGGCGGCGATCGCGGCCGGCCCTTCGTCGATGAGGCCGCGCGGGATCAGCACGACCGCCGTGGTGCCGCCATACGGCGACGGCCGGAGCGCGACGCCGATCCCGTGACGCCTTGCCAGCTGCCCGACGACGAACAGGCCGAGCTGCTCGGTGTTGGCCGGGTTGATGTCCGGCGGGTTCGCCAGCCGGTCGTTGAGCTCGTCGAGCCGCTGCGGGGTCATTCCGAGCCCGCGGTCCTCGATCTCGATCGCGAACCCGTTGGCGACGTTCTCGCCGCCCACCCGGACCTGCGTGAACGGGGGGGACAGCGTGGTCGCGTTCTCGATCAGCTCTGCGAGCAGGTGGATCACGTCGGTGACGGCCGAGCCGGCCAGCGCCGCCCGCGACTGCGTCGCGACGGTGACCCGGGCGTAGTCCTCCACCTCGGCGACGGCGCCGCGCATCACGTCGATCAGCTTGACGGGAGCGGACCACGACCGGCCCGGGGGAGAACCGGAGAGGATGATGAGGCCTTCCGCGT
>Ga0123355_10000953_pt1 | contig 40040 bp, 27 predicted proteins | sample TergutEmb28metaG_3_FD_89872 | JGI IMG/M metagenome (GOLD analysis project Ga0123355, IMG submission 89872) | Embiratermes neotenicus P1 segment gut microbial communities from Petit-Saut dam, French Guiana - Emb289 P1 | ecosystem: Host-associated > Arthropoda: Insects > Digestive system > Gut ...
CAACATTTTCGCGTGCGTTCGGTAATTTCGGAAGAAGTCTAATATAAGGAGGCGGTAGAATGAAAAAGAAAATGCTAGGTGCGGTAATCGTGTTTGTTTTATGTATTATACCCATTGTGGTATTTGCAGACCCATCACATTGGGCAGCAGGCGCGGTGCGGGATGCTATCCGCGCTGATCTCGTTCCTGCACATTTGCAGTCTGGCTTTCAACAGCCGATAACACGGGCAGAATTTTCTGCGCTTGCCGTGGCTTTGTATGAGCATGTCCGCGGCAGAGAAATAAAGGTGCGGATGTTTTTTGCCGATACTAATGACATTAATGTGCAAAAGATGGGCGGGCTTGGAGTTATCCAAGGTGTGGGCGGGGGCAATTTTGACCCAAATGGTCGACTAACCCGCGAACAGGCTGCAGTTATGCTTGTGAGGCTTGCATATGCTATGGGAAACAGACTCCCCGCGGTGGCTTCAACCTTTTCCGACAGTGCGTTCATTTCCCCATGGGCTATTCAAGCGGCAGGGCAGATACAGGCAGCTGGGATAATGGGCGGGACTGGGAACAACATGTTCTCACCAAGTGGCGCGTACACACGAGAGCAGAGTATTGTAGCGATGCTACTTCTGCTTGATGTTATATGGGTGGATGTCCATTTAAGTTCGCAGGGTCTCACAAATGAACGGCTTGCTACAATGGTCGCCAACGGTGAAATACCCGCGAATGTTACCCATTTGGACCTGAGAATGAACTATATCACTGATATTTCGCCACTTAGTAACCTTACAAATTTAGTAATGCTTAACCTGTGGGGCAGCTCTGTCACTTGCCTTTCACCACTTAGCGGTCTTTCAAACCTAATCGAGCTTAATATCTGGGGAAACCAGTTCGACAGCATTGTCCCACTCAGTAACCTTACAAGTTTGAAAGTGCTTAGTATAGGGGATAACATCAACTTTGATGGCAATATTTCTGCCCTTGGCAATTTAACCAATCTCCGAGAGCTTGCCATCTGGAGTGGACAAATTCGCAATTATTCAACAATTGCAAACCTAACACAGTTAGAGCAGCTGTCTATAGGAGGCGCGATGCTACTGGAAGACCTATCGTTTCTAAATGCGCTTGTACAACTAACAGGCCTTTCGATACATGGCGCGCCCAACATCCAAAACTTCTCGCCAATTGGCAACCTTCCCAAGCTATCGCAACTTGATATACAGTCCAGCGAGTTAATGTTTATCACACTGCTCCCGCTTTCAAATCTTGTAAATTTGACAGAGCTTGGATTATTTAACAATGGGCTTATAGATATTTCTGAATTGCGGCACTTGACAATGCTAACAAAACTGATACTAAGCTATAACCACATTGTTGATATAACACCGCTTGGTGACATGAAGAACCTAGAGCTACTGATATTGAGCAATAACCAAATCACTGATATAACTCCACTGCTTGACATGGCAAACTTACATGGTTTGTTTCTAACCGATAATCCTCTATGCACCACCCAAATAGAAAAGCTGGAAGTGGTGTTTGACGACATACAGCTTGTAGTGGATTAGATGATAAAAACGGTGCAGACGCGTAAAGCACGAAACATGAGTGTGCTTTTTATGTGTCTGCACCTGTTTTACATTAGACTTCTTCCGAAATAGAAACCAAGCACGCGAAAATGCTCCCTAATTCCAGGAAGGCAGTGTCTTGTCCGCCAAGCGCAACATTTTCGCGTGCGTTCGGTAATTTCGGAAGAAGTCTATTAAGCTTTTAATACGGTTATCTAGCTTAAACACTCCATATACATTATATCTTTAACTTCAAAATGAAACACGTCATACCAGCGGCAGGGTTTTACTTCGTTGCATAAACGCCTGATAACACTATTCAAGCCCAACCGGAGTCCTGCTATAAACGCTATCCGTATAAAACTCGCCGCGTATCCCCATCGTATTGGCCACAGCAACACTATCTGGATGGTTAAAATGCCACCATTCCGATGCAAGCGGCGTAAAGCCTGCTCCACCAAACAGCACCTGCAGACGGCGTGCGCCAGGTGTCATGCTGTCTGTCATTGCAAAGTCGCCGGACACGAGCTGCGCAGGCGAAATTGTAGTGGGCGAATATACAATGGCCGCGCGCGGGCTAAGCTCATGCATACAGGATGGCATTGGATATTCTCTATAGTCTACCACATGACGGTATATGAAATCGCCTGTTTGGCGGTACTCATAAGTGCTAATGCGGGCTAGACTTACGTCCACCGCTGCGCCGCGCTGGTGGTTGGACACACCTGTGGAAATAAACCAGCCAAGGTTCCACTGACCGCCTGTCACAGCATTGCGCACATAGTTGTTGCGGGACATGAGCGTGTTCATACCCTGCACAACAGCGGATTGGGCAGATGCAGGGCGAAATACCTCATTTACGATAATAGTGTTGTTATCCGCAAGCGCGGCCTGCTGCGCTGCAAAAAGGTCACGCGCAAGTGAGTACATGCCGGGTACAATGTATTCGTCCCGGCCAAGCCGTTCGTTAAATGCGCGTGCGTTATGCAAAATTTCTCCCGTCACACCGGGTATATCGTATCCAATAGACACCATTATTGAGCCGGATGCGTTTGTATTTTGGAAAATTATAGACGGGATAATATCTGGCAGGTTGATAAAACAGCCACGGTGATCTACCCACCCAGACAGAGACTTATTTACTTCAACATACCACCAATTGCCAGAAGTATCCAATATAGTAAAGCCATGTCCCGCATCTACAGTCAAAAGGATACCATAACCCGGACCTGGGCCGCTCCGCACGGGAAGGCGCACGGCAGCCCAGCCTGTTGCGCCATACATAGGCAGTTCAAACGCTCCGCCCTGCTGGGCATAGTTTATTCCTGTAAGCACAACATCTCCTGCTGGTTCTACACGAGCAGGCGGCTCTGTTGGCATGTCTTGGTATGCATAGTCCGACAAATCGTCCAAGGGTTGCTGTGTGTCACGTGTCAAGTTAGCAAAAATGCCACCACCATCAGAGTTGACAACCGAGCCTACATACCACAAAATTACAATAGCAGACAGCATCATTACTACCACCATTGATACGATTTTTGCAACATCCTTGCCTCGGCTTTTGTTTGCGTGGCGGATAAGTTCGTATTCGTTCCTGCGTCGCATGTTAAATCCCCTTTAATTAAATCTTACAACTCCTGTATCAAAATCCCAAATGCCTGTTGTTCCCGTTGCTAATGCAACAAATTGTAACGGAACATATACCCTATCGTCAATAATGCGTGCAGAAGAAGTTAGCGTTATTGCCTCGCCACTTATAAACACCAGCGGCCTGTCTACAAAGAGGGTTATTCTTCCGCCATTCACGCCTGTTGTCCTAACCAAGCGATATGTGGCATCCCAATTAAGGTCAAAATCTAAATAGCGGAAAACATCGCCAAGCGGCAAGAGCAGCTCCCTATTTTGCACAACCGCAGGCGCGCTTAATGGAACTATTGTTCCCCTGTGGAACACTCGCACTCGTGCGGCGGCGGCCGCTTCTCGCCGGGCAAGTTCGTCAAAGCCAAACTGCAGGAGTACACGGCTCTGGCTCTGACGTTGCTCGTTGTTTGTGGCATTCATGACCACAGCAATAACACGGCGTCCATCACGCACCGCTGTTGTAGAATGTCCCCAACCCGAAGCGCGTATTGTACCTGTCTTAAAACCGTCCGCCCCGGTAAACGGATGCGTACTAAGCAAGCGGTTTGTATTATTGTATGTTGTACCGCCAAAGCGCATACTAGGCATGGCCGTGATGCGCAAAATGTCCGGGTACTGCTGTATAAATTCACGAATCAGAATAGCAACAGAATACGCATTAGAGTGGTGCGCTATCGCTCCATGCGAGTTAGTGAAGGACGAATACATTCCGAGTTCTTCTGCTGTATTGTTCATACGCTCTGCAAACGCGGCCTCTGTGCCAGAAATATGCTCCGCAAGTACGACAGCCGCACCATTGGCTGATGGTAGCATCAACAACTGTAGCAATACATCAACGGTAATGTATGCACCATTATTAAGCGGCACAAACGACCCTTCTATCCGCCTATTGTTAGAGAAATTGTGAGCGTTTTGGCTCACGCGCACTTGCGTATTTAGAGTTAGATTACCAGCCTCAATTTCCTGGTACGTGATAAATGCCGTCATTATTTTGGTCATACTCGCGGGTATCCAGCGTTGCTCCATGTTACGCTCGTACAGGATATCGCCAGTTTCAAAGCACATAACCACCGCAATTGGTGCAGAAATATTTGGCGCGTTTGCATATGCGGTTGCAGTCATCAATAGTACAAAAACCACCGCGAGGAATAACTGTTTCATTAACATAACCACCTTCAATAGAATAATATTACAGGGTTTATACGTCATTAAACCAATTACACTGTCATTAAAGGGTTTTAGAAATAAGCTAAGTAGAATTGTTACCAAATCCACGGAACATCATATTTTTGTATGTTTTCATCTCCAGTGATTATGGTCATGCGTTCTGAAATCGCAGTCGCAATGATGATTCCATCAAATGGGTCACGGTGCAATAATGGCAATGAATTGAAAATCTCAATATGCCGTTGGTCTACACCGATACGGCCAATTCCAAGCGTATCTACTTTAGAAATTGTGCTTGTTATTCCCATCGGTAGTGGTAATTTGCCAATACGGTTTTTTATGGCGATTTCCCACAGCGAAGTAATGCTAACAAACTTGTGTAAACTTTTATCAGCCAAAACCGCTTGTGCTTTTTGTGACAATTTTTTAGGTTCAAACATCATCCATAATAATGCGTGAGTATCTGCAATATATATCATCAGTACATATACTCCTTCAAGTCATCTAATGGTTCATTAAAATCATCCGGAACAGTTGCTTCGCCTTCCCATAAGCCTAGTGCGGATTTGCTCGGGTCTGCTTCCCGCATGATGGTGGAGGTGTTGTAAGTAGCCGTCTGAAAATTCTGTTCGTCTGGCTCTTGTGTACCCTCCGCAAGAAAGTCCAAGACAGTAACAACAACTTGACAGCCTTTAGGGATTGTTACGGGTTCATATGGTATAAACAACCCATCATCATAATATGCTCTGTATGATTTTACAGCCTGCATTTTCATCCTCCTTGAAAATTTTGATGTGTGCGCACTTATACACCGGTAGAGCCGATGCAGTGCGCCTCGTCAGGGCTTCCGTGCCTGTCGATACAGAAATGAAGAAAATATGCACCTGCCACCACCGCATATGCTCATATGTTAAGATTACTAATGATATGTTTTCTCATTAATACCAACTTTTTTACACACTCTAATACCTCAGCCTCGGGATTTACAAACATAAACGTCATATTAACGTTATCGGCGTTACATACATTTACAAATTCTTTCCCAAAGATTATTTTCGCTTTCCCGCTGCAACTGACATCATTGCAGTTTCCGCATTTCATTACATTTGCCCAGGCAATTTCTTTCGCGCATTCATCTATTGGAATAATTTTCTGTTCGTCGCTATAATCGCCTTCCGTCCATACAATCCACGAATGATTCTCACTTCGCGTATCTATATAGCACACGCATTCGCCTTTATAATACCATTCGTGTTCTCCCGTTTGAATTATTTCATTTGCACCTAAAAAACTCACAAAATCCAATGCATTTCTTAAGACATCGTTAGCAAGTACATCGGTAAAAACATTTTCGATTTTTTGGTTAGACATTTGCTTTGTCCTTCGTTGTAAATTCTGTGACTTCTGTTATTTCGAGCATTTATTACCCTGATTTTACCACGGGTGTAATGGTAGTTAAATACCGTTTTCTCAAGCCCCTTGACGAACCTCTAACCATAATGCATATATCAATCTTTGGGTCTGGTAGACACGCCCGGAGAGAACCACCGATCATTAAATGTCTGAAATGCTTGCGAAATTTCCGCAAAATCGCTATAATCCTGCGCTCTAAAGCCATACCATTCAGAGAAAACCACAAGTACATATGGCGAAGGTGCATACACAATGGACATGTCATGCCAAGCTCGGTTTGTTGTCCATCCAGTTTTGCTGGCTATCGGGTAGTCGGACACCAAAAACGGGAACTGGTTATTCAAGAGTGCGGCACGGAATTCCCCAGCATAGCGAGCGTCGGACTCTGTGTAGTCCCATATCGCAAGTGCAAAGATACCTGCCTCACGTGCGGTAAGCATCGAGTTAAAAATACGGTAATTAATACGCCCGGGATACGCACCAAGGCTGTACAAAAACTCGCGATAGCCAGCCATGCCAAACATACGGCGCAGCATGTTTGTTGCAATATTATCGCTTTCGTACAAATTGAGTTCAATCACACGGCGTGTAGTAAAGGTTGCGCCTGCGCGGTATCTGTGGCGTATCACGCCTGACCCGCCGCGCCAGTCTGCTTGAGTGTAGGTAATGACATGGTTCAAGTCAATTTCTCCACGCTCTGCCCTTTTGTATAGGTACAGCGCGTACGATGCCTTTGAAATACTTGCGCCAAAAAATACCCTGTCCGCATATCTCGTGTAGATAAAACCTGTCTCAATATTTTGATAAAATATCGCAATGCCTGGGAAACGTGCCATTACAGCGTCCAGCCCATCCGTTGGCGGTACAAAGTTCAAATATATCCAGCGCGGCCCCAGCCATGTGTTTATCTGCAGCCAGTCTCCATACTCCTCAATCACCGTTACTGTTTGTGGAGAGAGGATGGCCGTATGCCGCTGTGCGCCACGGTACTCAAAGAGTCCGAACGCTCTTTCCGCATGGAAGATGGTGTACGATACTGGTTCTGTCTCCTGAGTGGGTGGCGTAGCAGGCATTGGCGGGGGTGGTGGTAGCAACACGATAGAGGCGCGGGCTGGCGGCGGGTCATCTGCATATATACTGCTTGCAAAGCTCGTTTTCGGTACTAGTATTAATATGCAAACAATCGCGGATATAAATACGAGCTTATTCATGCTTGTCACCCTCTATTATGTATATTATAAATGTATACTATCATTTGTAGGAGGGTGCGTCAAGGACGGGAATGTGATGAAAAACTGCGCAACAACTGCTTACAAAACTCCCCACCACTTGTGCTTCCAACCCTAACAGGAACACCAAGCACACACCGCAAGTCTTGCAATGTTGTACCGTCCAACATAATACGCTCCCGTACCCCAGCACGGAAGGCATTGTCTGGCAAGAAGATAGCGTCCATGTTGCTTATTTTGCCTCCAAGCTGGCCAATAATATCACACCCAGTCAATAATCCACTAACCGTAACACTGCTGCCAAAAAAATCATTACGCACTACGTATACTGTAATTTTCAAATGCGGGAACACAGCCATAAACCTATTCGCAATGTATCGCATAAATCCTCCAGCTGCCGTGCCGGTTACAATGCCAAAATGCCTTGCCCCGCCACTTTTATGCCGTCCACATCGTATACACTTTCTAAGCTGCTGCAAAAACTCTCTCTCAAACAGCCGCAGCACTCCAACACCATTATCCAACTGCGGGAAGTTGTCGTATTTTGCATACCCAGGTAATGGCAATCCGGCAAGGATATACCACTCATCAGAGAGGTAAACAAACTCACTGCCAACATCCCCCACCTGGTTAATGACGGTGCGTGCATCGTCCCGTCCAAATTGATCAAGCTCAGCCAGCCCAAACCTGTGTTTTGTAAGCCCCGCAGGCACTATTGCCAAGCTCTTTGCATTTGCACCAATTGTCTTAAGCCGCCGTATCGTATCATCCAAGACTGCCCCGTCATTCACCCCCTTGCACAACACCACCTGAAAATGCATCTCAACCCCTGCCGCATCAAAAATAGCCAACGCATCAAACAGGTTGCATGCTGCTGGTGTACCCATCATCTTCTCCCGCACAGAAAGCTCCGCAGCATGTACCGATATTCGCAACGGTGAAAGATGATACCCAGCAAGCCTCCGTACTTCGTCTAAATCCAAATTGGTGAGGGTTACGTAATTTCCGAGCAAAAATGACAGCCGTACATCGTCATCCTTTACATATAGTGTATCGCGCAGCCCGGGAGGCTGCTGGTCGATAAAACAAAAAATGCACTTGTTACGGCAACGTCTTGTGTTTGACATTAGAGCCTGCACAAACTCAAGTCCTAGGTCTGTATCCGCATCCTTTTCGATATCAAGCTCCCAAATTTCTCCGCAGGGCTTTTCCACTTCTACTAGCAACTGTTCCGCTTGTACACGAAAGCGGTAGTCCAAAATATCGCGAACTTCTCCGTTATTTATAGCAAGCAAAAAATCGCCGCGCTCAATGCCCATATATGCAGCGATAGAATTTTTATGAACGTGCGATATTTCGTGTCTGATCATATTAACTCTCCTCGCAAAAAACGCAAAAAAAAAGCACCGAGGGCTTGACAGCAAAACAAATACGTGCTAGGCTATAGCACTGTGTCGCCATTTTATGAGCGATTCATATGTCACGATTTTGTCAAGGGTATCACATCCCAAAACAAATTTCAACAAAAATTTTCTCCAGAGTTTCTAATCACATACTAAGGGGTTGTTACGGTGGAAAAAAACAGGGTTCGCCCAACGCAAGGCCCAGGCCCACAAAGGGCAACGTATTCACGCATTGCAGAGGTTTTGGATATTCCAAATCTTATTGAAGTACAAAAAGAAAGTTACCAGTGGTTTACCACGGAAGGCCTGCGGGAAGTTTTCCGAGACATATCCCCAATAACAGACTTTAGCGGCAACCTAGTGCTTGACCTAGTTGACATGACGCTTGAAACCAAGTCAAAATACACCATAGATGAATGTAAGGAGCGGGATGCAACGTATGCCGCTGCTTTGCGTGTAAAATGCCGCCTACACAACCGAGAGGTTGATGAAATAAAAGAGCAAGATATATTCATGGGAGATTTCCCTCTCATGACAGAAAACGGCACATTTATTATTAACGGCGCAGAACGTGTCATCGTTAGCCAACTTATGCGCTCGCCTGGCATTTATTACGATGTAGACCACGACAAGGTTGGCAAAGTGTTGGTTTCGTCCAACATCATCCCCAACCGCGGCGCATGGCTAGAATTTGACTCCGACTCGAACGACGTGATATACGTGCGTATAGACCGTACACGCAAAATACCCGTTTCGGTGCTTATGCGCTGTCTTGGCGTTGGCACAGACGAGGAGATTTTGGCCAAATTCGGTGACGACCCCAAAATACTTGCTACTATAGAAAAGGACGTTGCCAAATCCTACGAAGAGGGGCTAGTAGAGGCATACAAACGCCTGCGCCCCGGCGAACCGCCAACAGTTGAAGGCGCAGACCAGCTGCTGCGCAACATGTTCTTTGACCCAAAGCGTTATGACCTTGCAAGGGTTGGGCGTTATAAGTTTAACAAAAAATTGGCACTACGCACCCGTGTGCGCGGCTTCGTGCTTGCAGAAAATGTTATTGACCCCGCAACGGGTGAAATATTATATGACGCCGGAATGGAAATAACCGGAGAGATGGCGGATCATATCCAAGACTCTGCCTGCCCGCATGTAGATGTGGTAACAGAGGATCGCGTTGTTCGCGTACTCAGTAATATGGCAGTAAAAATCGACAGCTATCTCGAGCCGTTTGGGTTGCAGGCAAAAGATTTTGACATTACTGAGCGTGTACACTACCCCGCACTGCAAGCATTGCTTGAAGCCGCAGACGCGGAAGAGCTTAGTGACAAAATCAAACTTCATATGAACAAACTGCTGCCACGCACGGTCACTTTCTGTGACATTATGGCAGCAATCAGCTATGCAATAGGGATGGACGCAGGCATTGGCAACCGTGACGACATCGACCACCTTGGCAACCGTCGCATACGCGCAGTTGGTGAGCTATTGCAAAACCAGTTCCGGATTGGCCTCACACGTATGGAGCGTGTTGTTAAAGAGCGTATGAACGTACAGGACATGGATATAGTTACCCCACAAGCACTGATAAATATTCGTCCGGTTACAGCGGCAATAAAGGAATTTTTTGGCTCGTCCCAACTTTCGCAGTTTATGGGACAGGTAAACCCGCTGGATGAGCTTAGCCACAAGCGGCGCCTTTCGGCACTTGGCCCAGGCGGGCTAAGCCGCGAACGTGCCGGATTCGAGGTGCGTGACGTGCATAGCTCCCACTATGGCCGCATGTGTCCAATCGAAACCCCAGAGGGGCCAAACATCGGGCTTATCAACTCGCTTGCAACCTACGCCCGTATTAACGAATACGGTTTTATAGAAGCACCATACCGCTATGTTGTGCATGAAAAAGGCAAAGAGCCTGTCGTAACCAACGACTTCGTATACGTTACAGCGGATGAGGAAGAGAGCTATATCATCGCCCAGGCAAATGAGCTACTCACAGAGGATGGCCACTTTGTAAGCCCGCGTGTAGCTGGCCGCTTCCGCGAAGATATTCAAGAGTTCGACCGCGACCGTATTGACCTCATGGACGTTTCGCCCAAGCAAATTGTATCGGTTGCTACCGCGCTTATTCCATTTTTGGAAAATGACGACGTATCTCGCGCATTGATGGGTTCAAACATGCAGCGGCAGGCTGTGCCACTTATGATGGCGGAAGCACCAACCGTTGGTACAGGTATGGAATACAAAGCCGCACTAGACAGCGGTGTAGTTGTTATTGCGCACACATCTGGCAAGGTTATTGAGGTTGCAAGTAGCCATATTGCCGTCCGTAACAATGACGGCGGCAAGGATGTTTACAAGCTAACCAAGTTTATGCGCTCCAACCAAGGCACATGTGTAAACCAACGCCCGATAGTCAAAAAAGGCCAACAAGTTATAGCAGGCGAAGTGCTTGCAGATGGGCCTTCAACCGACCAAGGTGAGCTTGCGCTGGGCAAAAACCCGCTTATTGGCTTTATGGCGTGGGAGGGCTACAACTACGAAGACGCCATCCTGCTTTCAGAAAATCTTGTACGTGACGATATTTACACATCCATTCATATAGAGGAATACGAGGCCGAAGCACGCGACACCAAGCTAGGCCCAGAAGAGATAACCCGCGACATACCCAATGTGGGCGAGGACGCAATGCATGACCTCGATGAAGACGGCGTTATCCGCATTGGTGCAGAAGTAGGCCCAGGCGACATTTTGGTGGGTAAGGTGACACCAAAAGGCGAAACGGAACTTACCGCAGAGGAACGTCTACTTCGCGCTATATTTGGGGAAAAAGCGCGTGAGGTACGTGACACCAGCTTGCGCGTGCCACATGGCGAAAGCGGCATTGTCGTTGACGTAAAGGTGTTTACAAGAGACAACCGTGCAGACCTTGCGCCGGGTGCAAAAAAAGACGAACTCCCGCCAGGTGTAAACCAGCTTGTGCGTGTATATATCGCACAAAAGCGCAAAATCTCTGTTGGCGACAAAATGGCAGGACGCCACGGTAACAAAGGTGTTATTGCCAAAGTGTTGCCTGTGGAGGACATGCCATTCCTTCCAAATGGACGCCCATTGGATATCGTATTGAACCCACTTGGCGTACCCAGCCGTATGAATATTGGTCAGGTGCTGGAAGTCCACCTTGGGCTTGCCGCAAAATGCCTTGGCTGGAAGGCGGCAACTCCCGTTTTTGATGGCGCGAACGAGATTGATATAATGAATACGCTAGACCTTGCCAACGACTATGTAAATACCGAGTGGGAAGACTTTGAAGCCAAGTGGCAGGAAATAGTTGAACCCACCATTTTTGACCAGCTAAAAGAAAACTATGACGAGTTGCGCGAGGAATGGAACGGCGTACCAATAAACCGTAGCGGAAAAATAATAGTACGCGATGGCCGTACAGGCGAAGAGTTTGACAACCCTGTGACCGTTGGCTTTATGCACTATCTCAAGCTGCACCACCTTGTGGATGACAAAATCCATGCTCGTAGCACAGGCCCGTACTCGCTGGTTACACAGCAGCCACTGGGTGGTAAGGCGCAATTTGGTGGACAGCGTTTTGGCGAGATGGAAGTGTGGGCTCTTGAGGCATACGGCGCAAGCTATACCTTGCAAGAGATTTTGACAGTCAAGTCCGATGATATTGTAGGGCGTGTTAAAACCTACGAGGCCATTGTAAAGGGTGAGAACATCCCCGAACCCGGTGTGCCAGAGTCATTTAAGGTGCTGTTGAAGGAGCTTCAGGCATTGTGCCTAGATGTTAAAGTACTTGGCAACGATGACGAGGAAGTAGAAATTAGAGAGTCTGTCGAAGAGGGTGATATTGCGCCTGTCGACATAAACCTTGAAGGAACGGAAGCTGATACCGACCATGGCTTTGTACGCCGCCTAACCAGCCTAGACGAAACCCCAGCAGCAGGGCTTGACCAAGAGGTTGAACTTGCGGACTTTGGCGGGGTTGATATGGATGATGAAGACGAAGACGACACAATAAACATTGCCGCATTAAACGGACTTGCAAGCCTTGTGGGCGTTGCTGATCCAGAAGATGACTTTGGAATAGATAACCTTAGCTTGACGAGCGAAGATGAATAATTAAATTAAAGAGAAAAGCGAACTTCATTTTTTCCTTATATCAATTGCGCTGCAGAGGGGCGTTGCCCCAGCCGGCGGATAAATTAGGAGTGAGGCACATGCAAGAGAACATCCCTTTGCACGAATTGCAAGAAATGCAAAACGCCGACAAGTCAGAACAGCCGATGACATTCTCCTCCATAAAAATTGGTCTGTCTTCGCCTGAAAAAATACGTGAGTGGTCTCGCGGAGAAATAAAAAAGCCAGAGACAATAAACTATAGAACATTAAAACCCGAGCGTGATGGCCTGTTTTGTGAAAAGATTTTTGGGCCAAGCAAGGACTGGGAATGCCACTGCGGCAAGTACAAGCGCATCCGCTACAAAGGCGTAGTATGTGACCGCTGCGGTGTTGAAGTAACAAAAAGCAAAGTGCGCCGCGAGCGCATGGGGCATATCGAGCTTGCCGCACCGGTTTCGCATATCTGGTACTTCCGTGGTATACCAAGCCGTATGGGTATTATTCTTGGCATGTCACCGCGTGCGCTTGAGAAAGTGCTGTACTTTGCAGCATATGTTGTGCTGGATGGCACTGACACAGGTATCCAACCCAGGACTATCCTCACAGATAAGGAATACCGCGACGCGCTTGAAGAATACGGCACACATCGCATGATAAACGGCATAAAAGTGCCATCATTGCGTGTTGGTATGGGTGCAGAGGCTATCAAAGAGCTACTGCTTGGCATAGACCTGGATTCCGAATCCGAAGAACTCAAAAATCTGCTCGTAGATGCAACAGGACAAAAACGCCTGCGCTATATCAAGAAGTTGGAGGTAGTCGAGTCGTTCCGCCTTTCTGGCAACCGCCCAGATTGGATGATACTTGATACCATCCCCGTAATACCGCCAGAACTGCGTCCAATGGTACAACTTGATGGCGGCCGCTTTGCCACAAGCGACCTAAACGACCTGTACCGCAGAGTGATAAACAGAAACAACCGTTTGAAGCGTCTCTTAGACCTTTCCGCGCCAAATATCATTGTGCGCAACGAGAAGCGTATGCTACAAGAGGCTGTTGACGCACTCATTAACAACGGCCGCAGAGGTCGCCCAGTAACAGGGCCTGGTAACCGCCCACTCAAGTCTCTTTCAGATTTGCTAACGGGCAAGCAGGGGCGTTTCCGCCAAAACCTACTAGGCAAGCGCGTAGACTATTCTGGTCGTTCGGTAATAGTTGTAGGGCCAAAGCTCAAAATATATCAGTGCGGCCTACCGCGTGAGATGGCAATTGAGCTGTTCAAGCCATTCGTAATGAAAAAGCTTGTGCAGTCCGGCGATGCCCACAATATAAAGTCTGCAAAACGCATGGTAGAAAAACTCGAACCAAAAGTATGGGATGCGCTTGAAGATATCATTAAAGAACACCCAATTATGCTAAACCGTGCGCCAACTCTGCACAGGCTGGGCATACAGGCGTTTGAACCCGTGCTTGTTGAAGGTCGCGCACTCATGCTGCACCCTTTGGTTTGTGTTGCCTACAATGCAGACTTTGATGGTGACCAAATGGCAGTTCACGTACCACTTTCTGTGGAAGCACAGGCAGAATGCCGCTTCCTTTTGCTTGCGCCAAACAACCTGCTCAAGCCTTCGGATGGTATGCCAATTACTGTGCCTAGTAAGGACATGGTACTGGGTATTTATTATCTCACGCTTGCGCGTGATGGCGAGCTTGGCGAGGGCAAGTGCTTTATCAGCGATGACGAAGCCGTACTTGCATACGATAATAAAGAAGTTACACTGCACGCAAAAATAAAAGTACGCCGCTACTGCCCAAATACAGGCGAATCTCGCATGGTAGAAGTCACACCAGGCCGCGTTATTTTCAACCAAGCGATACCGCAAGATCTGGGCTTTGTAGACCGTAGCGCAGACCCATTTGCATATGAGATAAACTGCCTTGTCAATAACAAAATGATAATCAAAATTGTGAGCCGCTGTATCAACAGATACGGCAGCGTTGATACTTCCGTTACGTTGGACAACGTGAAAGACTTAGGCTTCCGTTTTGCGACACAATCCGCTCTTTCGGTATCTGTTTCTGACATGGAAGTACCTGACAGCAAGCCGGAGATACTCAAGCAGGCCGACGAAGCGGTTGACGGTGTACGCCGCCTGTTCCGCCGTGGTCTCATGACTGATGATGAGCGACGCGACCGCGTTCTCAAAATTTGGATAGATGCTGCAGACAAAGTTACCGAGGATCTTATGGATAACCTCAGCACCGACAACAGTGTGTACATGATGCTGGACTCGGGCGCACGCGGTAGCAAAATACAAATGAAGCAGATGGCTGGTATGCGTGGGCTGCTTGCATCGCCATCGGGCAAGACACTGGAGATGCCTGTACGCAGTAACTACCGCGAAGGCCTTACCGTTCTCGAATATTTCATTTCCGGGCATAGCTCCCGCAAAGGGCTGTCTGATACTGCTTTGCGTACAGCGGACTCGGGCTATCTCACACGCCGCATGGTGGACGTGAGCCAAGACATTATCATCCGTGAGGAAGATTGTGCAAAGGATATCCCAGACAAGCCCGGTATGCTTATTGCTGCATTTGTTGACGGCGAGGAAATTATCGAGCCATTGGTAGACCGCTTACGTGGACGCTGGGCAATAAACGATATCCTGCACCCAACAACTGGCGAAGTACTTGCATATTCCGATACACTTATTACCCCAGACCAAGCGGAGGCTATCGAAGATGCCGGCGTTACAGAGGTACTAATCCGTACTGTCCTCACCTGCCGCAGCCGCATTGGGCTTTGCTCCAAGTGTTACGGCGCAAACATGGCCAGTGGGCGCATTGTGCGCATTGGGGAATCTGTCGGCATTATTGCCGCGCAGTCTATTGGCGAGCCAGGCACACAGCTTACTATGCGTACCTTCCAAGTTGGCGGCGTTGCAACCAACGACGATATCACCAAGGGCTTGCCGCGTGTAGAAGAAATTTTTGAAGCCCGCAAACCAAAAGGACTTGCGATAATTTCCGAGTTTGGCGGCACAGTTGCAATAAACGATATCAAGAAAAAACGCGAAGTTGTTATCACCGCCGAAGACGGCACAGAGAAAGCATACTTGATACCATACGGCTCTCGTATAAAAGTTTTGGCAGGCGACACGGTTGTACCTGGCAGTGAACTGACCGAGGGTAGCGTGTATCCGCACGATATCTTGAAGATAAAAGGTGTGCGCGGCGTACAGGACTATATGATACAAGAAGTGCAGCGCGTTTATGACCTGCACGGTGTAGATATCAATGATAAGCATATCGAGGTTATTGTACGTCAAATGCTAAAGCGCGTGCGCATAGACGATGGCGGCGATACGGAGCTATTGCCAGGTTCGCTTATCGACTGGCTAGAACTTGAGGAAATTAACAAAGACATGGAATCTCAGGGACTTGCACCTGCAGAAGGTACTCGTGTGCTGCTTGGCATAACCAAGGCATCGCTTGCAACAGACTCATTCCTTTCTGCGGCCAGCTTCCAAGAGACAACACGTGTGCTGACAGAAGCCGCTATACGCGGCAAGGAAGACAGGCTCATTGGGCTTAAAGAGAACGTAATTATTGGGCAGCTGATACCTGCCGGTACGGGTATGCCTGTTTATAGAAGCGTTGAGGTTGATAGTGCGCCAGAGGCGGGTAGTGAGGAAGAGTTAAATTATCCTACTGTGGCACGGGCTGGGGAATAAATGTTGGCATTGTAGACGTTGTAGGGGTGCGCATTGTGCACCCTTTTTGTTTAAGTATTACATAGTTCATGTACCGATTATAATGTAATCGTAATAGTGTTTGGGATGTACCTCCAGACGAAACCTGTCAAACAGCTGAGGATATGTGGTACTCATCAAAGTTTCACAAATCATATAATGTAGAAATTGATCCCTGGATAATCATGTGTGTAGAAAGGCGTATGTCGTATACATACACAACAGACCATACCGCAATTACGACAACAATAATGCAGGTCATTTTGCGTTTTTCATGTGATACCTCCTAGCTGTCAAACCCCAACACGGAATTAGGCGCATGATATCCGCTTTGCCACAAGCTGTCAATTCTATTGCCTTCCCCAAACCTTCTTGCTACAATTGCATAGTACACTCAACCAAAACAAAGGAGACACCCACAATGACCCTACAATACCTAGGCACCGGTGCGGCAGAAGGCAACCCGGGCATGTTCTGCTACTGCCCTGTATGCGAAAAAACCCGTGTACGCGGAGGCCGCAACATACGCACCCGCTCGCAGGCACTTGTTTTTGCCGGGCAGCACGGAGAGGGAAGCCACGACCAGCGTCTGCTTATCGACCTTACACCGGACACGTACTTCCACTACCTTACTCATGACGTGGAGCTTAACAAAATCGGCCACATGCTTATCACACACAGCCATAACGACCACTTCCTGCCAAGTGAGTTAAAATACCGCGGCGGCGTATACACCAACACTCCCGCCCCGTTTAAGATGCACATCTACAGCAACGAGAAGGTAGTAGACATGTGCCAAGACTTTATTGCGGGCGCGATACATGGCACGCAGGAGCAATACGAGCTACATGTTGTGCAAAATTTTGAAACCTTTGCGGCAGGCGAGTTTACCGTTACAGCACTGCCGGCACTCCACGACAGGCGCGAGCGTTGCCTCAACTTTATTATCGAACATGGCGGAAAGCGGATACTTTACGGCAACGATACAGGCATTTTTACACAAGATGTATGGGACTATATCGCCGGAACAAAGTTTGACCTTGTAAGTCTCGACTGCACCTTTGGCACTCGACCAGATGGTGGAAACCATATGGGGATGCCAGATATATTGGAAGTAAAAAACCGCCTAGAGCTACTTGATAGTGTAGCCGAAGGCGGGCGTATAGTGCTTAATCATTTTTCCCATAATGGTGGAGCTTGCTATGATGATATGGTGGAGGTAGCAACGCCGTATGGAATTGAGGTTTCTTATGATGGTGGGGTTTGGGCGGTGTAGCTCATCCAACTATTACCATTGACGCCGTATTTTTTACATGTTCTAATTGTATCGACTTCCATACCAAAAGTCATTAGGTTGCTACAATAAGGTAGTAAACCGTACAGCTCTAACGCCTCGTTGCCTAGCAATGGGGCGTTATCTGTAATAAAGGGGAGCGATATTATGCGTTATGGAATTGGGCTTGACATCGGCATTGCATCAACAGGGTTTGCGATTATGGAATTAGATCAGGACGACAGACCGTACAAGATAATCCGTATAGGCTCAAGAGTATTTGATAAGCCGGAAAATCCAAAGACGGGAGCTTCCCTCGCTCTGCCAAGGCGCGAAGCAAGAGGAATGCGTCGTAGGATACGCAGGCGCAGCCACCGAAAACAACGCATCTGGCAACTTATAGAAAGCGAGGGTATCCTTGCGTGCTACCAAATTGAAGCACTGTTCGATGGCATACTTCCAGACATATACGAACTGCGCTGCCACGCACTAGACCGCATTGTTACCAACGATGAGCTTGCCCGTATTTTGATACACATAAGCCAACGGCGTGGGTTCAAATCTAACAGGCGTAAAGAGGCCAAAGATGCGGAAGCTGGCAAATTGCTGAAGTCTGTAGAAGAAAATAAAATCGCAATGGATGCAAACGGCTACCGCACGGTTGGCGAAATGCTATACAAAGACCCGCGCTACACCAGTAGTAAGCGCAACAAGTCTGAAAACTACCTCAACACCGTATCACGCGATATGGTGTTGGACGAGGTGGCAATGATATTTGACGCACAACGTGGCTTCAATAATATTTTTGCAAGCGAAGCCATTGAGGAGAGGTACACAACAATACTTGCAGGGCAACGCTCTTTTGACGAAGGACCTGGTGAGGATAGCCCATACGCAGGCAACCTCATAGAAAAAATGGTTGGCTTTTGCACGCTTGAATCAAGTGAAAAGCGTGCGCCTAAAGCGTCATATTCGTTTGAGTTGTTTAATCTACTGCAAAAGATAAACAACATACGTATCGAAGCCAGTGGTTCTTCACAACAGCTTACTGCGGAGCTTCGCGATATCATCTGTAAAGAAGCACATAAATCACCAACTCTAAACTTCAAGAAAATCCGCGATATATTAGGCCTGTCACTCAACTACCGTTTTAATGCAGTACGCTACGACAGACACAAAACAACAGACGAGGAAATATTAGAGCAGGAAGGAAAAACAAAGTTCGAGTTCCTCAAGGCGTATCACGAAATGCGCAAGGCGTTAGACAAAGTCAGCACTGGACGCATTAGTAACATTTCTACCGCACAGCGCAACGAGATTGCTCGCATTTTTACACTGTACAAAAATGAAGATAAGATCAAGGCTGCGCTGGATATGACCGATCTTACACAGTTCGACAAGGACGCACTTGTGTACAACCTTGGCTCATTTGCAAAGTTTGGACATTTGTCTGTTAAGGCATTAGACAATATTATCCCGCATTTACAAAAGGGAATCACCTACGACAAAGCCTGTGAGGAAGCCGGCTACAACTTCAAAGGCAATGCCAGTGCGCAAAAACGGCAACTTATTTCCTTGCAGCACCTTGCGCAAGAAACAGAAAACACTGTCACAAGCCCTGTTGCCAGGCGGGCGTTATCGCAGTGTGCAAAGGTTATCAATGCCATAGTACGCGAAACTGGATACAGCCCAGTGTACATTAATATTGAGCTAGCGCGAGAAATGTCAAAGAGTTTCGAAGACAGGGGCAAGCTGGAAAAATCTATGCTTGACAACCAAGCCCGCAACGAGCGTGTCAAAAACCAGATAAAAGAGTATGGCAAGTTTGACCCCAAAGGGCTTGATATTGTAAAACTCAAGTTGTGGGAAGAGCAGGGCGGCATCTGCCCATACTCCCTCAAGCCCATTGCAATAGAACGGCTTTTTGAGGTTGGCTATGCAGATATAGACCATATAATCCCATACAGCAAATGCTTTAACGATGGATACAACAACAAGGTATGCGTGCTTGCAGCCGAAAATAGGCAAAAGGGCGACAAACTGCCGCTAGAATATCTAACAGGCAAACGGCGTGAAGACTATAAGGTTTGGGTAGGCAGCCAACATCTACCTCGCAATAAAAAACTCGCCCTCCTCAAAGAGGAAATCACAGCAGAAGATGAAGCATCCTTTACACAGCGCAATTTACAAGATACACAAACAATCTCACGATTCATGCACAATTATCTTGCTGACAATATGGAGTTTAGCGAGTTCGAAACAGGGCGAAAGCGGCATGTTACTGCGGTAAACGGCGCGATAACAGCCCTTGTACGAAAACGCCTTGGAATTACCAAGCTACGAGAGGATGGGGACACCCACCACGCTGTAGATGCGGCAGTTATTGCATGTATCACACAGAGCATGATTAATGACATAACCGCTTTCTCCAAATACAAAGAAAACAGATACAACGACCCGACAAAGGCCAGCGACCAAGCAGTACACTTTCCGCCACCGTACCCAGAGTTTGAGCGTGACCTTGAGCGTAACCTCAAGCAGGTGTTTGTATCACGTGCACCATCACGCAAAGTAACCGGCGCGGCACACAAGGAAACCATAAAAGGCATCGCATCAAGTGATGCGTTAATAAAGAGAGTTGCGCTATCCTCCATAAAACTGGACGGTGACGGTGAAGTAGGCAACTACTATCTCCCCGATAATGACAAGCTGTTGTACGAAGCAATAAAAGCCCGCTTGGTACAGCATGGTAATGACCCTAAAAAGGCATTTGCAGAGCCTTTGTATGCACCAAAAGGTAAAGGAAAAACAGGCCCGATAGTAAAACGGGTGAAGATTGTAGAGAAGAGTACGATAAGTGTACCTGTACATGGGGGAAAAGGCAGGGCAGACAACGACACGATGGTGCGAACGGATGTGTTTTTTGTTGAGGGAAAAGGCGGTGGGTACTATCTTGTGCCAATTTATGTGACGGATACGCGGAAAACTGAGCTACCTAACCGAGCGATTGTTGCGCATAAGCCATATGAGCAGTGGGAAGTGATGGATGATAAGAACTTTATTTTCTCTTTATATTCAGACGATTTGGTTCTTCTGAGACATAAAAAGTTGTTGCCATTGAACTTGAACAAGCATAACAAAGCGGGGACACTTCCGGCAAAAATTGAGAGGCAAGAAGAGTTTATGTATTATAAGGCGGCAAATATATCCAGCGGGGTTATAACTGCTATAAACCACGACAACAGCTACTACTTTGAAGGCGGGGCTAAAACTTTGTTGGCACTTGAAAAATGGCATGTGGATGCACTTGGCAATATTTCAAAAGTGGGGCGTGAAACCCGCAAGCCATTTTCGCAAAAGTAGGGGGTAGCTATGGCTTATCGTAATCTAATGATATCAAACGATGCTACTCTGACACTAAAAAACAAACAGCTGCACATCAAATCAGAATCTGTCTCTGACACAGTACCTGTCGAAGATATCGACACAATACTCATAGAAAGCAGACAGAGCTTAATAAGCACTGCGCTGCTTGGGGCATTAGCACAAAATGGGGCGGCAGTTTTTGTATGTGACCAAACTCATATGCCTTGCGGCGTGCTGCTACCATATTTACAGCACTCACGCCAGCACGATGTAGTTAAACGTCAACTCGAAATGACCGTCCCCACAAAAAAGCAACTTTGGAAGCAGGTAGTCATGGCCAAAATTTCCAACCAAGCAAGGTGTCTACATCTTTTCGGCAATGAGGATATGGCGCAGGAGCTTGTGTCTATTTCAAAGAATGTTAAATCTGGCGATTCTGGCCATGCGGAGAGCCATGCCGCGGCAAAGTATTTCCGAGCGTTGTTTAGCAAGGGCTTCACTCGTGGGAATGAGCAAGACCAACGCAATACATGGCTAAACTATGGGTACGCCATTGTACGTGGCTGTGTTGCCCGCACCCTTGCGGTGTATGGATTTTTTCAGACATTTGGGATACACCACCATTCTCAGCTTAACCAATTTAACCTTGCGGATGATTTTATGGAGCCGTTCCGTCCGATTGTGGATATCTTTGTTGCACAAAATACCGAAGCGGGTAGTGAACTTACCACTAAGGCAAAGCGGCAGTTATACAGTCTTGTTAGCTACAATATGGGTATAGATGGCAAAAAATATGCACTAACTTATGCCATAGAGCGTGTGGTACAGGGCTTTTCGTCTGTTGTAGCGGGGAAAAGAAAGGATTTGCTGCTGCCGGAGCTTATGCCTCTACAGCGGCATGATTATGAGTAGGTTTATGCGCATGATTGTTATGTTTGACTTGCCCGTGAAAACGCCAGCCCAGCGCAAAACGGCAACCAAGTTTCGCAAATTCTTGGTAGAGGATGGCTACCATATGTTGCAATTCTCAATTTATGCACGTGTTTGCAATGGTACAGATGCCGTGGACAAGCATAGGAAGCGGCTGTACACCGTCGTGCCCAGCAATGGGTCAGTTAGGATGATGGTAATAACCGAAAAGCAATATCAAGACATTGAAATCTTAGTTGGCGTACTAAAAGAAGAAAAAAAAGAAATAAAATATGAACAATTGACACTATATTGACCCAAATAATAGCCCCCCCGTAACCTATAAGATGTTGATTTTACAGGGCTTAAGGGGGGGCTATTATACCATACCGAAAATCATTAGGGGACTACAACACCAAATCCATTGTTTTACTATCCTTTTCCATTATACCATACCGAAAATCATTAGGGGACTACAACTCGCAAGCTGTTCTTGCATCTCATATATTCATTATACCATACCGAAAATCATTAGGGGACTACAACATCGTTCAGTTCGTCACCCTCTAGGGTTTGATTATACCATACCGAAAATCATTAGGGGACTACAACACGTCACCTTGTCGTACTCCATCACGCCATATTATACCATACCGAAAATCATTAGGGGACTACAACCCTGTTACTGGGTCGAGTTCTGGCATAATAATTATACCATACCGAAAATCATTAGGGGACTACAACTGCCATGAGACGGCACAATTACAGGTACAATTATACCATACCGAAAATCATTAGGGGACTACAACCGCATGGAAACTATCAAAGAATACACCTGTATTATACCATACCGAAAATCATTAGGGGACTACAACGTAGTGAGGCCACACAGTAAGCACATGCAGATTATACCATACCGAAAATCATTAGGGGACTACAACAAATCGCGTCCGGTTATGATGATAATTATCATTATACCATACCGAAAATCATTAGGGGACTACAACCAAGGGTCGGCGTCTGCACACGTCCAATGCATTATGCCATACCGAGAATCATTAGGGGACTACAACGCATGGTACGCAATGTGGTATTCATTGGGACACCCCTATACTATAACCAATTGATAAACTTTACTCTAAAGCCTTTTTCAAAACAGACAAAACCCCTGCAATAACTTCTTCATCTACTGTAAAAAGTCTTCGACCAACTACACACTTGCGATATTGTGTGCCGTTAATTGTATACTCAAGTCTAGGCCCTGTACACACAGGGCTGCAAGAGTCTATGCAGTTTCTATATTCAGCAAATTCTCTTATAACAGCCGGCGGCAAGTTTTCTAAATATCCGTTATGTTCCGCTAAAAATATGTTATATAAATACATATACAACATGTTGTTTCGGATGACAAATTGTAGCGCATTCCCCTTTGTAATTGGCGAATTATATTGTGCGGATAAGCCATGCTTCTTTAACTGAAATTTTGATTTATAACCACTTTGAGTCAAGAGTTCGTGTGATTGCAATACAAAATTGCCATATGCCTGAGGCACTTCTGTATGAAACTCTGTAATTAATAATCGCTTTTGTGTACTCATACATCCTCCTCCGTTAAAGTACATATCATAGGAGACTACGACTATGCAAGTTCTTCCTCAATCCATTTTGTAAGCACATTGCGAGTTGCCGCATCATCCAACGCAAAATTAAAGCCAACAAACCTGCAACTCTCAAATTCTTCGTTGTTATGCATGAACATGTAAGGTCCACCATGGCTGCATGATACAAAATTGGGGTTTTTCTTTTCGCAGCCGCCACACCCTCTGGTATTCCGCATGATATCTAACATGCTATCGGGTAGCTTTGCGGCCATGTTGCCCTTTGCGTTGTTTGTATTTGGTCTTATTGAAGAGCCTGTATCGTTCATTGTAATGCGGCACACAATTTTATTGCTTTGCTTTGATGTGTACGTAAAATTGCCTTTGTTGTCAACGGCTGCTTTGCATCCACTGTTTATTAACAAATCATCTGTTGCAATAACCCAGTCTCTAACCTCTGCCGTCTGGAGTCCAATTAACTCGTTAAACCTATCATCTTTTTTTGCCATAATACGATCTACTCCCTTACCGTAGCCGTTTTGTTTACAAAGTCCATAAAGTACAGCTTCTCGTGGTGGTTGATGTTGATAATACCCTCGGTAAGACGCACAGCAAGGATACAGCAGTTTTTATTGCTCTCGTCGTTGGCCATGTCATACCATTTCTCAAACGCAGAGCGCAGCTTGAGGCGCAGCTCGGCGTTTTTTGGCTCCATTATCCAGCCAAGATTTTCGCCTAAACCGCTTGCGGTAAACCACTCAAAGTTGACCGCAATTGCCACATTGCTGTTTTTGGCAATCTGTTGCATTTTGCCAGATTCTCCCCATGTTACAGAGTAAAAAACGCCATCTTCGTAAAAAGCATCAATATCACGCACAGCGGGACGTGGGTTGCCATTTGCGTCCGGCTCAAGAGCTATTGTGGCAAGCCCCATTACATTGTCTTTGTTGTTGCCAAATTTTTCTGTTAGGATTGCAATACCTTCGTCGTATCTGTTCAATTTAATTTCCTCCTAAGGTTTTATTTTCGTTTCGCTCGCGGAATGGAATCCAAAGCTCCATAAACGCCAGCTCAACTGTGCTTGCATAATAAATTTCTGGAAAAAAACCGTCCGCTATCAGCCCATGCTGCTTCAACCAAAAACGCGTATACTTCATGGCCTTGCCAAGGGCGATATCCAGCAGTTCACTTTCGCTTTCTGCCTCAAAGCCGCATACAACATATTCCCGTGCGGGCAACTGCCAATTGACAAATGTTAGGTCGCAAACAGCGTCTGCAGCTACCTCCACTCCAGCAAAATAGGTCGTAAACCCATCCGGCGCGTTACCTTTGTAGCACACCCCCGTCTTGCGCCCGCAGGGCAAATGCGGGATTTTGGGCATACTGTCAAACAACGCGTCCCATATCACGCCAGGTTCAGACACTCCAGGACGCTCACCCAGCATCTTACCGTACTCGAAACGCATATACCCCTCAATGCCGATAAAATTTACCGGCACTTCCAGCATTTTGCGACTCATCTCAATTACAATGCCATCGCTGATAAGTGGCACACCTTCATCCACAAATGTGTAAGCAAGAACAAGGTCAGGCTTATCAAAATTACTCAATGACACAGTACGGTTGCGATACGTGGATGGAGAAATGCCATAGACATCCTTAAACGCACGCGAAAATGTCTCTCTTGCACCAAATCCGTATTCCTCTGCTATATCCGCAAAACGGACACCACTGCGGATTTTGCTGCAGGCATGTGCTAGCCGTCGCAGTTTGATATACTCGCGCACGGGTTTCTTTACCAGCCGTGCAAATAGCCGCTGATAGTAAAAAACCGATAACGCGGCTATGGCGGCAAGGTCTTCTACTCGATGTTCAGCTGCAAGGTTGGCTTCGATATAATCCAAAGTTTTTTGGATAGACTCCCATGCGTGCATCCCGTCACCTCCTATGTACAAGTATAGCACATATGTTTGCACCTTTGTGTGACGGTGTCTGCCTTTTATTGACTTCTTCCGAAAATTACCGAACGCACGCGAAAATGTTGCGCCCGGCGGACAATGCACTGCCTTCCTGAAATTGGGGAGCATTTTCGCGTGCTTGATTCCTATTTCGGAAGAAGACTATTGGCAGGAGGAATAAAAAATACAGAAAATATAGTTATAACCAAAATATATACTGTGTGCATATGCGCTTTATGCTATAGTGAAATGAAGTGAAAACAGTCCAGTTATATAACTATAGCATATGCTGTCTGTCACACCTTTGCGGCTGATGTCTCCGCATCTTCGGCGCGCTTTTTTCCTAGCGCACTTATAGTGCGTGTCATCAAAAACCCCTTGAATCTACGAAAAATCAGGCTCGCAAATTTGCACATTCTTATAGTGGCAACACGCCCTAGGCTATCCGAGATGGAGGAAAAAATGAATATCGCTGAAAATATCCTAAAGCACAGCCTGCAAAATGTGTACTTCCTATACGGAACGGCTATGGCTGGCAAAACAACCATGGCACAAGCACTGGTACAAAAGCACGGTTTTGTACACTTTACCGACAACTGGCATGATGCCAGCTTTGACCTATGGCTGTCACTTTGCGACCCGTACTACCAGCCAGAGTCTACAAAGCGTAATGCACTAACAGACTGGGAGGCACATTTCTCACGCACCGTGGAGGAATTTCTTGCCGAAGATAACTTAAACAGCTATAACGGCGAGTATCTGGAATTTGCTCTAATCGAGCTGGTAAAACTGTCACAGCGCGGTAAGGTAGTTACAGACCTGCACATGCCCGTCCAATTGCTACTGCAACTAACCGACCGTAGTCGAATTGTTGCCCTGCTGCTTGACCCGACACTTGCCACCTGTCGTGCCTACGGCAGCCGCGAAGACCACAGGGAGTATCTCGAATGCATCCTATCGCTAAAAGACCCGGAGAAGAAGCTGGCTGTGCAGGACGAGATATTCAAGCATGGTGCGGTAAAGGGTGCAAAAGAAGCACGGGAGCATGGGCTGTTTTGCGTAGAGCGGAATGCAGGCAGTACAGTAGAAGGACATCTGGCGGAAATTGAGAAGCATTTTAGATTGTAGAAAATGAGCATACCTTCCCGAGTCAATAAAACATTGATGGAGGGTCTCGAATAATTACATTATATAGTAAACGAAATTCAGTAACGTGACTTTCGCCACCATACGCTCAAGTCACGAATGAAAAATTCATTCGCTATAGCAGTTAAACATAAAAACCCCCGAATCATCCGATTCGGGGGTTTTTATGTTTTTAGTTAGACCCAGCAATAAAGAAATCTAACATTTCCTGCTGTTGTGGGCGATACGTTTCGATCATTTGCATTATTGTCATGTCTTGGTCAATCATATGGTAAACGAATGTACCAAATACCCACGCAAATTCAGGCACAATCATACCAACGTCCCTATTCATTGTACGTGCCACACTTACTTGACGCTGTACATCATCCTCGGAATGGAATACATTGCGTGAGAAGCTGTAGCCTTGAGCGTGCATAAGCTCCAGGTCATCTGTCCAATTGAATAGCTCGTCAACAATAATCAGCAGCTCAGCAGGCTCCCAAGGAGATGCAACAGCAAATGCAGGTCCCCATCTGTCGTTGCCAAGCCATGTATTGCCAGAAGTATTTGAAGGCCCTGTTGGGAATGGCACAACATTAAACTCAAACGGCATGTCACCACCACCAAGGTTCCAGGTATGGGATACGAAGAATGCACTCCTACCCTCCATATGCGCCCAGAAGTTTACAGGCCAGCCGCCATGTGGCCCTGTCTCTTGGCAGAACTGCCACAGACCTTCGCGGAAGATGGTGTCTGCAAACTCCAATGCCTCAAGTGTGTTTGGATGGTCGAGTGCGTACTGGAAGTTATCATCCACCAAAACACCATCGTTAGAGCCAACAATCAAATTAACTACGATATCGCCAGGTTGCCCTGCAAGACCCCACTGGTCAAGAACGCCGTCACCTGTTGTGTCGCGGGTGGCAAGGCGCATGATATCAAGCATTGCTTCCCAAGTCCATTGGCCATTGTTGTAAAGGTCTATCGGGTTTGGCGCACCAATTGCACGGATAATGTCCTGGTTTATGCCAAGGGTATGGCCATCATGGTTTGGTTCAGTTGTTCCAGTAAGCCAGTAATGCCCCAGCGCATAACCACGCATTTCGCCAAAAATTTGTGGCCCAAGGATGTCGGAACCAGGTAGGTCAATTGTATCGATAGCATGGATGAGACCATTCATTGCGCTAGGAAACCACATCCCAGCAGACATAGAAAACATGTGTGCCATAGGGTCGCCCGCCATAACAGAAGCAGTGAGAATCGGTGTAAGGTCATAGTCGGCAAAGTATGCCCTTTCTGTCACAAAGTTGAAGTCTTGCTCAAGGCCGCGGGCATTGTCCCAAACCATCCTATCCAAGGCATAGTTGTATGAGGTAGCCGGGTCTGGTTCGTCCAAGTACGCGCCAAACGGGATGTGACGGGCAGTTATGAGTGTCCTACCACCAAAATCCCTTATCTCATGAACATTACGTCTTCCAAGAACTGGTTCAGGACTAGGCTCTGGAGTGACATCGTCGTCTGTGTCGGGTGTTGGTTCCTGTTCTTGTGCCTGTTCAGGTGCGTCCGGTACGTATGGAACATACTCATCCTCATCGTCTCTGTTGCCACATGCCGCCAAAAGCAGTAATAATGCAACTAACAAAAGGGCGACAAGCGCACATGCTTTAATTGAAAACCGTTTCATTGTTTTGCCTCCTAATAGTTTTTCCCGCATTCTTATTACAGGAAAATTGTGCTGAATATACAGCAATTTTACTTATCGTACATGGCAATTAGCAAAAAGTCAACAACAATGTGAAATATTTTTCACAATAATTGGTGAAATTGCCTTTTTGCTTGGTTTTGTATGTGGCCAGGCTGTGGTATGGGGCAATGGCAGGGCAAATGAAAACATCTCAGGGCTTCAATTTTACTTACAACAAGCATATAGCACGATTGCTACGCAATTGCCAATATTATGGATGCATATTAACGCTTCCCACTACACCCTATCCGCACACAAGCCCTTCACATACTTACAAGCCTCTGCCAATGCATCGCCATAATGCCCATATGTGCCAACAACATGGTGGATATATGGCCCTTCAACTAGCTTGCGTTCCCATTTTAACCAATCGTCAGCTTCCATCCATACATATGTGCCGGTAGACTTTGGCCCTTGGGTTGTTTTGGCCTCGCCAATAAACATACTGTACTCGCCACAAACCCCATCAAAACGTGCTATGGTTAGCAACCCATCCTTTAGCTGCCAGTTGCCACGGCCGCCACTGTCCAGCCAAAGCTTTTGACCCGCACCCGCAAGAGCCTGCGGGAAAGGCCCGCAATGCCAAAGCAGCTCGGCGTTGTCGTTTGATGGGTGACGGACAGTCAAGTCCGCAAAGAACGACAAGCTACGGTTGTAGTCTACCGCATGCAACAATGCCGCAGTTACTGCACCGTTTACATCTCCCTCACAGGCAATTGGTAGGCCAAGCCCCGTTAGCTCTCCAATGGCTTGGCATGGTACAAAGCCAAAAAACTGCGCAAGCCCGCTCCAGCACTCGATAGAAGCGGCAGCCGTCTCGAGCGCATTCATTTCATCACGTATGAAGCACACGAGCGCAGCAAGGGTTGTGAGTTTCTCGTCGTCAAACTGGTCGGTGGCAAAACGCGATTTCATACATTTTATATGCTCAAGTACTGCAAGTGTTGGCTCGGCACAAAGGGCTTTTACACCACTCACAAGACATGCAACAGGCATTGGAATAACCTCTATGCCAAAGCGCGACAACAGCTCGTCCTCGTTGCTCATAACAGACAAGAAGCTACTTGGGCGCTCGCCAACTTTTAGTATTTTTAGACTGCGCATGGTTTTGGCTATATTTGCCGCGCGGCAAAAATTCTCCACATCAGCAGCAAACACCGGGTCGGTTACATGGCAGTTTTCAATGTAGGTGAAAGGCACCCCAAACCTCTGCAGCACCTTGCTTGATGCAAAAATGCCACATTGCGTATCGCGGATGCGCACACCCTCCGTGGTAGGCGAGTCGTCCCTTGCACCCCATAGCAACACGGGCAAACCCAGCGCACGTGCAGTTTTGGCCACTACTTCTTCCGAGCCAAAATCCGTGTGCATGATAAAGACCGCGTCAATTTTCTTCGCCTGCAAATGCGCAACAATGTCTGCTACCTGGTGTGGGTCTGTGGCAATGCCGTCCGGCACAACGCTGTCGATGTTGACAAGCTCGACAGGGTGGTCGATTTTTGCAAGCACAGCAAACGCGTTATTTTTTGAGATAAGCGCGTTTTCGATGGACGTGAAGCCCGTACCGCGTTTTACGGGGACAACGCCAAGTTTGAGAGTTGTTTGCATGGATGGCCTCCTAAATAAGAAATTTTGCTGGCATTATATCACAGGCAGAGAGGAATGCAAAAAAATAAGGACGCTCAGCACCGCCCCAACCCTACTTCTTCCGCACGGCAAACCAAAGCTCGATGTATCCAAAGTCCTCATCGCCGCCATATATCTCAAAATCCAAGCTCCCAACCTGTTCGTAATCCGCAGTTGGCAGCCACTCGCTAAAGAAACGCTTGTACAGCCCTTCAATTACCGTACCTATATCACCCCATGCAAACCTCTCCGACGGAAATATAGCCCATGTGTGCGAGGGGATATCCACAACGGTAAAACCATCCACTTTGCTGCCATTGCCACGGAAGGCACATAGCATATACGGGAACGAGTCCACCCCGGTATCTTTATAGCTGCATACCGCATGTACCCCGCATAGTTCCGGGTTAATTATTGCCTGGGGCGGGCTGCCTGCAGCTGCCGCCAGCTTCTCATACGCGCCGTTTGCATGGCAATCGTCCCATAGGTCGCTGGGTTTCTGTGGCGCAGGTCCGCTTTCGTCTGTTTTGAAAACGCCCTCGATACCAAATACCTGAAATGCTTCCTTGCTTTCGATTCTGTAATCCATTTGCTTCTCTCCTTTTATCGAAATATGAAAAGAGAGCCGTGGATACGCCTTTAGTGTCACACCACCCGCGCGCGCAGCGGTGGGCGTGACCCCGTGCAAGGCTTGGAACGCCCGCGCAAATGAAACAGGTGAGTCGTAGCCAAATTTTAGCGCAACGTCTATGACCTTTGTGCCAGTGTTTTGCAACTCCAGCGCAGCCAGTGTAAGCCGCCGCCTGCGGATATATTCCGCCAATGAAACATTGGTCACATACGAGAATGTACGGTAGAAGTTGTGTGACGAGCAGCAGGCGATACGTGCGAGTGTTGCGTGGTCAATTTCGCCCGTGAGGTTGTCTTCTACGTATGCAAGGGCGGAGTTCATGCGGGTTAGCCAGTCCATGTTAGGCCTCCTTTCGTTGTAATTATAGTGGAGAGGGTGTGCCGGTGCGCAACTTTTTTTGGCGGAAAGTGTGTGGTGAGTATACCATAGTTTAACATGTCTTTCATAACATATGATTCACCTATTTGGAATGAAGAATAGCCCATCCCGTCCCTCTGAAAAGACTTTGCGATGCCCCGCGTGCAATCGTAATGGGATTCAATTAGTATGTGTTATGTGGATAAAAGCATGAGAAACCATGCATGTGCATTGTGCCAAGCAGATCGCCCAAATTCATGTCGATTTTTGTAATATATGTGTATTGACATTCCCCGGGGGGGGGGCATTACACTCAATAAAGTTGTGAATATAGGTCATATGGCAAGCAATCATTTCTGGACGCATGAAAACCTGGAGCGCAAAAGTATGGGAGGCGTATTATGGCAGTGGAACAATGTGTATTACACAAGGATAATCAAGAAATAGCAGAGATCTTTCTCAAAAAAAGCCACTATGCATTTTTTGTAGAAAAAGATAATGGAACATATATTGTGTATAGCTCGCTTAGTGGCGCAGTAATTCTCTTCTCAGAAAATAGCTATATCGAGCGTTTGCGTAATGTTATAAACAGTGATGAAGTCCTTTTTGATGAACAGGATGATATGCTTGTTTTATTGAAAGATAAAAAGATTCTGTTAGATGCTAGTGTTAATGAGAGTTTACTGGTGAGGATGCTATGTGAAGAAACCGTCGTTAGAAGTAGAACATTGGAAATTATGCTTATTGTAACAAAACAATGTAATTTTAGATGTACGTATTGCGGCCAACCGCATGAAGATAAAAAAATGGATATTGAAACAATGGACTTAGTAGTTAAGTTTGTCCGTAATCAGCTAAAGTGCTTTGGTTATAAAGATGTTACTACAACTTTTTTCGGTGGTGAGCCGTTGTTGGAGTCAGGGAACATAATAACATATTTTGAAAAACTGTCTCATATGCTAAAGGAATTTGAGAACGTGAGTCATACAGCAGTTATATCATCTAATGGATTTTTATTGACACCGAATGTATTCGACAAGCTTGCCTCATTCTGCCATATAACATATCAGATTTGTGTTGATGGTATGGATTATACGCACGATAAGACAAGAATACTGTGTGACGGCAAAGGTACATGGGCAAAAATCATTGATAATATAAACCATATGGTAACAACAGATGCCACGTTTACTGTTATACTACGGTCTAATTTTAACGATGAAATTGCAGAGAGCCTTGATGAGCTATATGACTTTGTTGTGAGAAAGTTTGCGCTAGACCCAAGAATAGTAATTTTAGGCGTTCCTATACGCGATGAAGGCAATGAAGACACGCCAGAAATATTAAACGAGGCAGAAAAAGTATTTTATACCACAGAGATAATCAATATGGTTAGAGGAAAAGGATTACATTGTTTGAATGCCGCAATGTATAACAAAGTAGGATATCGTGTTTGCTATGCATCTAAGCCAAGCTTTTTTATTTTTGACGAAAACCTGAGTGTATTGAAGTGTTCGTATGTTTTAGATGATAATGACAACTATATTGGACGATTAGCCGAAGGTGGTATTTGCGAGTTTAACGAGAATAAATATGCAAAGTGGGTGTATCAGGATTATCTGCATGACCCTAATTGCAGTAGCTGCAAGGGATTGCCTCTATGTTTTGGCAAAAAGTGTCCGCTTTTATTTATCAAAAATGGTACGAACGGATGCAACACAGACTTCATCGCATTTGAAATTGAGGAATTAATAAGGAATAGCTATTAAAGTCTATGCAATCGGCTGGTAATATAAATTTGTTACAACTATTATTACAAGCAGTAAAACCATTAATGGCTTCGTTTATTTAATCAGGAAGGGAGTGCAAATGTGGAGATCATGAATGTAGGACAAAATGAAACAAGTTTTGAACCGTTGTTTATTAACTTTGGTTGCCTTAAGGTTTCTGTACCCCAAGCAGTATGCGGGTGCAATGTCCAGTGTAATGGATGCAGATGCGTAACCGCAGGCTCATAATCAAACAAACCACATAAATTGATATGCATGTGTTTGTAAAATTTATGTAAATCTTAATTCTTGTAGGCCGATTGCATAGGTCTACGATTGCCCATGTATTTGTGACTTTATTTTGATTGACAATATATAAAGAGTGGTGATGTTTAATGACACAATTCCTTAAACTGTTTGCAGACAACCAAATTTTTATTGTAAAAAAAACATGGTCATACAGCAAATCGCTTTTTCTTTACCGTCTCGTAATTGCATTCTTTTCAGGCATCATGCCAGCCGCAAATGCCTTTTTTTACTATTTATTGGTAGATCGCATTACAAGAGGGCTTTGGCCAGAAGCGATTCATGTCATTCTTTTGATTGTTTTTGTACACTTATTCAATTCCATTCTCACAACAGTTATCGAAACAAAAAAAATAGCAGTAAAGGGCAACTTGCTTAACTCAGAATTACAGGTAGAGATGGCATGTAAGGCGGCGAGCATGGATTATGCAATCCTGTTTAACCCACAAATGATGAAAAAGCGCGAGATGGCCACAAATTTAATTTATTCCGACAAGTCAACAAACTATATAAACTCTACATTTAATATACTATCCTCTTTAATTTCTATTTTTTCGCTTGGCTATTTGCTAACATTTTTGTCTGGCTGGGTTATTGTTGTTTTCGCCGTAGTTACCACGGCCAGGGTAGTTTCAGTAGTGTTCGACAAAAAATCGCAATATGCAACAGCACAAGACACTGCCTCGTTTAACAGAAAGGGTAGCTATCTCGGCACAATAGTTACTGATGAGCGATATGCAGATGAATGCAGGATGCATTCGGTGTCTGAATGGGTTATGAAAAAATACAGACACTTGCTACTGATTTCTCATGGATTGCTCGTGAAGATGTTTACATTTCAGATGAAGACATTAATATTTCGCACATCCGTAAGTGCAGTTGAATCATTTGTGTTTTATCTATTTCTTGCCTCTCAAGTGATCTTCTTTAATATGACATTTGCAGGGTTTACAATGGCCTTTAATGCACTACGGTCATTTTCAGGCAGCATTGGACACATAACAGATAATCTCATAAGCCTAGGAGAAAATGCGGTTTATGTAAGAGATTTTAAGGATTTTTTACAAACGGAAAATACAATTGACAAAGAGAATATAGGACTTGATGCCATATCAATAACGCCAAAAGAGGAGATATATGCTCTCAAAAATGTATCGTTCCAGTACCCAACAAGTTCAGGGTTGGTTCTATCAGATATAAACCTTTCAATTGAAAAAAATAAAATGTATGTCGTTGTAGGAGAAAACGGTATTGGGAAAACTACCCTAGTAAAACTCTTATGCAGACTTTACGACCCTACGAACGGGGAAATTTATTTTAATGAGACTAAAACAACAGATATAAATTGCAAGAGTTACAGGAATCAAATTGGCGTAGTTTTCCAAAACCATAAATATTATGAATTTACAATTGCGGAGAATGTTGCAATGAGTGAATATGATGGCACAGAAAGCGTCAGACATCGCATCCTAAATGCACTGGAGCTTGCCGGATTAACAAACAAAGTTAATTCACTGCCTAATGGAATTGATACACATCTTGGTACATCTTTTGAAGAAGATGGGATATTGTTATCAGGTGGTGAAGTGCAGAAACTTGCACTTGCACGAGTTTTATTCAAAGATACGCCTGTTGTAATTTTAGATGAACCATCTAGCGCGCTTGATGCTTATGCAGAAGATGAGTTGATAAATACTGCATTGTCTGCACTTAAAAACAAGACTGTATTATACATCTCACACCGCTTATCTGTAGCCCAATACGCACATAAAATTATTTTCATGAATAACAACACAGTTGAAGCCGTCTTGCCTCATGATGAATTGCTGGCACAAAACACAACATATGCAGAAATGTATAACATGCAGGCAAAACGCTACATGGGTGGTGCGTAAAATGAATTCTCGATATATTTATACAGTTTATGGCATGACTATAGACTCAAATATTGAATTACCATTACTAACGCCAGCGAATGAAATCATGGATACAAGCTATACTTTGGAGTATCGTGCATCAGAAAAAATTATAAATAACTATGGCATCAATATAAAGTATAACAATAGTTTGTATACAATAGCGTTAGGTGAATTTGCGACATATTCCATATGTGCCAGAGATGGCCATACAGTTTGCACCGCCAAGGATTACGAGAGCTGTTTCTCAACACTTTTTAATATCCCCTCTGCTGTATTAATTGCTATAAGGCAAGAAGTGTTGTTGCATGCTTGTTCATTATTCTACAACGACGGTATCCACTGTTTGACTGCAAACAAGGGCGTTGGGAAGAGTACACTTACACAATTGCTTGGAGACGGGTTACCGTTCAAAATATTTTCAGATGATACAGTGCGCATATCTCGAACTTGGCATGGCTACGCACCGCATAATTTAATTAAATTGACAGATGAAACAAAGAACGCTCTAAAAGTTGACGATATTTACGATAGCAAAAATATTGCCGGCAAGATATACGGAAAATTTACTAATGGTGGCTTAAAGACACCAAAGGTTCGCTCCATTATACAAATAAAAAGAACAACAGACGATCTACCGGCAATGAAATATATCAATGATTTAGCAAAAAAACGAAAAATGTTTTTTGGCAATTTAGTTGGCATCCCCTATTATACAAAATCATTGCTGAATAACGCATTTGATTTCAAAATTGAATCTGATGTAAATTTCTATACCTTATTTATCCCTAATGGCTTAATTAAGTTAATAAACGCAAGAGAATACATTAAGAATCTAGTTGTCAGCACAATAAGCAAACATCAATGTTGATGACCAATCGTTATAAGGGGTCAAGTATAATGAAAAATGCAAACACAGGCCTAGAGCAATATTCAAGTTTTTATGCTTCCTATGAAAAATCACGGGCAGAAAAGCATATGTCCTCTCTCCCTGCTACAAGCATGAGCAAGAGGGCTGCCCAAGCCGCCGCCAATCTATACCACAATGATTTAATGACATGCTGTCGCAGGGAAATTAACAATCTGGCTCAAATGGCAGAACAAAAAAACATTAAAGTCGTGTTTACCCGTGGGGTACTCTTAGCTGATGATATATATCCAGACCCCATGTTGCGTCCATTTTGGGATATAGACATTCTGATACATGAAAGTGATTTGCATGATTTTGTGCTTATCTGCAAATCTGCCGGATATACTTTTGACCAGCTAGAATTTGATAGCGATGAAGAAGCTATAGCTCGTGGTGTTGACTTTGCCGCCGTTTGGCATATGCACCACTTTCCAATACTGAGGAAACAAGTTAAGGGCAACTTGCTGAATATAGAAATTGCGCTAGAAGTACACACACAAATATATGCAAAATATGCTCATCAAGTACAACATGTCGATGAAAATATGCTCATGCAAGATGTATTAAATTCGGCAGTGAAACATGCATTTCAACTATACCAATCTGTATATATCCTTAGCCCAATGGACGATTTGCTTGCGCTAATTGCCCATGCTGCCAAACACTTTCTTCACGCAATTATGAATTATGTCACCGTAAATGGAGAGGAAACAACCAACTATAGAATGCGCCAACTTGTAGATATTGATTTGCATTTTGACAAATATTCGTGCGATATTAATACACTTTTACAAAAAGCGGTTTCATGGGATCTTGTACCTGAATGCGTATTTATCTTGAAAATTATGGACTTGTATGTTCCGGGCAAATTCATAAATGACAACATAATGGATATATATGAAAAACACCGTAGAAATATAGGTTTCTATGATTTTGTAATAGGTCTGCTGCTCAAAAGCCCTCAATTTGATGAATTAATCGCGTTCGACAATAAGAGGTTGGCAGAGTACGTAATTTCTCATATCGAAATTAGTAAGCCTGTATTCAAATGTTACACCGCTAATAGCTATGAGGGGCTGCCATGTGACGCAACTTTTACCATCGATGAAACCGCCGAGGACATCCCAAACTGCTATAACACACACTATAAAGTGAACAAACTCGCAGATTACGCAACAAGATGGAGATGTGATGGCGCGTTTAGGCGAGATGATACACGACTATGGATCAACCTTAATGTGCATGCGAATAATATATATCTCAAAGGTATGGAACCCCACATATACCATGAAGCGGATTGCATACATGTATACTTCATTAACAATGCTCCTTCTAAAGGGCAGCCATTTGTACGAAAAGTTACTATTTTATTATGCATGGATAAAGATCCAAATTCCCCAAACCATGATCAGCCCTATATTCGTTGCCTCGAGTACGACTTTCTAAATAAACTCGACATAGATGTTACAGGAAGCGATATTATATACAACTGGCAACTCTATGAAAACAGTTATAAATTAGACCTTGGGTTTGCACTGACATTTATCGAAAACGCAATACTTGATAATCGAATCATCTTCAACATAGACGCATTTGCAAATGATGCCCATCACAATAGAAGCCTGTTATCGCTAGCATCCAACATGCATTATTTTGAAAATCATGATATTAGCTCTTTCGCTTGCCTAGAATTCGGAGACCTTGGATAACCAGAACATGCAGAATTCTGTATCAGTATCTACAACTTCAACTCACTAAGCCCAGCAAATGCACTATTCTTCTCGGGCTTCTTCTTCCCCTGGCTATCCATAAAATCCTGCACATCTCTTTTATTCATCGAGTTCTTCTCTACAGCCTTGCGCTTCTCAAAATTTTCGTACTTCTCCCTATGCCCGCAAATACACACGACCATACGCTTGTCCCCTGCGCCTACTATCTTCAAAAATTTGCGGCATTTTGGACACTGGCTGCGTATGGACAGCGAAAGGTTGATACGCTCGTTGCATTCGCGGTCTTGGCATACAAGCATTTCGCCTTTTTTGCCCACTACTTGCAACATAAACATGCCACAAACAGGACATTTTGTAGAACTTAAATTGTCGTGGCGGTAGGTAGCGGTGCTGGCCTTTATTTCTGCAATAATTTCCGCAGTGTACTTTCGTATGCCCTGCAAAAAGTCGTCCTTGCTGGCTGCGCCGGTGGAAATGCGAAAGAGTGTCTGCTCCCAATTGCCCGTTAGCTCTGGGGACTTCAAGTCCTTTGGCACAAGGGTAAGCAGCTGCCGGCCTTTGGATGTGGACACAACATCATTGCCGCGTTTTTCTATCAAGAAATTATCGTACAGCTTTTCGATAATATCCGCACGGGTGGCAACTGTGCCAAGCCCTCCTGTTTTCTCCAGCGTGTCTGCTAGAGCCTTGTTCTGCGTATCCATGTACTTTGCGGGGGACTCCATTGCGGAAAGCAGTGTCGCCTCATTAAATAGCGGCGGCGGGGTGGTGCGCCCCTCGGTTATTTTTATGCCACTTATTGAGATTTTCTCAAACCGCTTGAGGCTTGGCAGCTTTCCGCCGCCGTCTTTGTCGTCATCCTCGTCGTCGCCAAAGTCGTACACGGCTTTATACCCCTGCGCAATTACGACCTTACCCTTTGCGGTAAAATGCTCGTTGCCGATTTTCACCTTTAGCGTGGCATTCTCATATTCATACGGCGGAAAGAAAACGGATAGGAATCGCGTCACAACAAGGTCGTATATTTTGCGTTCCTTCTCGTTGAGCGAAGACAAGTTTACCGCGTGTTCTGTGGGGATGATGGCGTGGTGGTCGCTCACTTTTGCGTTGTCTACATAGTTTGCGCCAAGTTTGGATGTGCGCAAGTTAGCCAAGGCCTGGTTGCTTGTTTTGGCATACGGCCCTGTGCAGCAGGCGCGGAGGCGTTCCGGCAGGGTTGGCACAATATCGGTAGAAATATGGCGTGAGTCTGTGCGCGGGTAGGTTAGGACTTTATGCTCCTCGTACAACTTTTGCATGATGGACAATGTGTCTTTTGGCGAATATCCGAAACGCTTGTTTGCGTCGCGCTGCAGCTCGGTAAGGTCGTACAATGCGGGCGCGTACTTGCGCTTTATTGCCTTGTCTATATCCGCTACGGTGGCGGTTTTCTCGTTTTTTATTGCCGCGAGTATCTCATCTATTTTGCCCCGGTCAAAACAGCGGGAGTAAGCGTTTTTATCCGCCCATGTGAGCCAGAATGTGCCACCGTTTGCAACAATCCCCCAATATGGCTTTGGCTGAAAGCTGCGTATCTCCTCTTCCCGTTTTACGATAATAGCCACCGTGGGCGTTTGTACCCGCCCTGCAGAAAGTTGCGAGTTAAACTTTGTAGTCAAACAGCGCGTGGCGTTGATACCCACAAGCCAGTCTGCCTCTGCACGTGCCTTTGCGGAGTCTGCAAGGGCAACGTACTGCCGCCCATCGCGCAGGTTGCCAAAACCCTCTCGTATCGCCTTGTCTGTAACGGAAGAAATCCAAAGGCGTTTGATGGGCTTGTTGCAGCGCGCCATTTCAATTATCCAGCGAGCTACAAGCTCGCCCTCGCGGCCTGCATCCGTTGCTATTACAATATCGCTAACATCCTTGCGCAAGAGCAAGTCCTTTACCGTTTTGTACTGCTTGCTGGTTTGCGGGATGACAGTGAGCCGCAGAGCTTTTGGCATAATGGGCAGGTGGTTGATATCCCATGTTTTGTACGCCTTGTCGTAGTCCTCTGGGTCTGCAAGGGTAACTAGGTGGCCCAAGGCCCAGGTTACAATATATTTGCCGCCTTCTTGGTAGCCGTTGCCGCTGGCTTTGCAGCCAAGCACACGGGCAATATCACGGCCAACTGATGGCTTTTCGGCTAGTACGAGAGTTTTCATATTTGGGTTGTCCTTTCACCAAGGCATTATAAATGGTTATGAGTATTTTACGATATTGCCAGTAAATTTGTAAACAAAATTGTATACAGCAAAAATAGCAAACTTACATACCTTGACACTCCACCACAAAGTACATACCAGCACACAAAGCCAGCAAGCTAAGCAGCAGTATATTACGACAGATTACTTGCATTTTATTGTTTACAAATAGGTTATAATGTGATACTTTGTCGAATAATAGCAAAAGACAAAATACAAGGAGGCATCCCATGTCCAAGAAACTCACGAGCAAGCTAAAAGCAGCACTAGCATTCATCCTCATCGCCATCATG
>Ga0123355_10000954_pt1 | contig 40026 bp, 34 predicted proteins | sample TergutEmb28metaG_3_FD_89872 | JGI IMG/M metagenome (GOLD analysis project Ga0123355, IMG submission 89872) | Embiratermes neotenicus P1 segment gut microbial communities from Petit-Saut dam, French Guiana - Emb289 P1 | ecosystem: Host-associated > Arthropoda: Insects > Digestive system > Gut ...
TGCAACAAACTATCACGGTCAGTATTTGTGATAGGGCATATAACAATCATGTTGCTTGCTTTTGAAAATGACGCATTATTTATCACCAGTACAGGGCGATACCCTGCTTGCTCATGCCCTTTAGTTGGGTCTAAATTCAATTTGATTATATCCCCTTGTTTTGGCTTTATCATACTTCATCACCAACAGGCTCTAAGTCTAACCATGCCTTATCTTCGTCATTTAACTCATAAGGTTGGCCGTTCCAGTCTTTCAAACGCTCGGCAAGGGGAATATGCTCCCTATGCTTTCTTGATTTTTTGATTATAATTTGATTGCGCTCTGCCAAAATGCTGACTTGCTCATTTTCGTTTATGGTTGCGGTTTCAAGAACAGCCTTTGGCAAACGTATAGCTTGACTATTGCCCCATTTCTGAATAGTAGCACGCATATTATCAACTCCTTTGACATTAGTATACACAATGTAGATACATTTATCAATAGAAATATTTAGGCTTAAAAAAACTGCGGCCGGTTTGATTATCAACTGGCAGCAGTTTTTTTGGTACAAAGAAAATTCTCCTTGCATAATCCATAAATACCTATAAAAATAGAGCGGAGGAAAAACTAACGTGCTATTGTATTCAAAGCAACGTCAATTCCCCTGGTTTATTTTACTTGCACATAACAATCGTACATAACCGCTTCGCCTCTTCGTCGCTTGGGTAGCGGAGCAGCCCATTATCTGCAAGCCAGTACAATACTGCATATTGCGGGTATGCCTCGTATTTTATATAGTTTCGCTCGGCTTCAGAAATAAAGGCAGGTATTTCTTTTTGCATTTCGGCGGCAAAACCTTCTATAAATGAGACAAAAATATTTTGCCCTATATCACGGTGGATTTTCTGCCACAAATTATCATATTTTTGCCACTCATCGGCAAAAAGGAACGGAATCAATAGTTTAGGCATGCCATTTTCTATTTTGGCATACCCATGTTTTGCGAAAGACGCTATCACTTCTTTGTCGTAGTCGTTTGGTGTTTCGTTGTTGCGGATTATGGATGCTATGCGCTTAATCCCGTGTAAGATTGCTATATCGTCAAACTCACGCCAATAAATGCCCATTTTAATTGTGGCATAGCTTTCGTATTGCAGGCTACACAAAGTTGTATCACCATCTTCACGATTATTAGATTTAATGCCGTTGCCATTGGACTTTTCTTTGAAATCCACTTCTTCGGCGGTAAATCTGTTAATGTCGTAAGCGTCATTCCGTAGCCCGGCGCATACCCAATGTTGCGAGCCGTCTTTACGTGTGGGCGTGTCTACAGTAGTCTTGTTTTGCTTAAGTACATGCACAAGAGATTGGGAGTACAGCACCTGTAAAGCCATAGGAATAAACGCCCACAGCAGAAAATCTGTATCAAGGTCGCTGCCGACAAAACCTATCTGTTTTAGCTCGTTTTGATATGTCCGGAACATTTTTATTATTTTTTCTGCACATGGTTTTATATTATGGAACTTGTACTTTGCCTCTGCCATGCTAAAGTTTTCTGTGCGAATAAAAAAATTTGTCGAGTATTTATTCTTTTTTACCACACGAAGATAATCTAAATGCGTCAGATCCTTGATAAGTGGCTCGATATAAAACGCCGCAACCTGCAGTGTTCTGGAAATTTCTTCGATAGTTAGCTCTTTGCCATAACATACAAGGGCAATATTATCCACAAGAGGGTTGTGCCCAAGCCCGCACATTTTTTCATCTTGAGCGTAGCCGTCATGCCCGCACCATAAGCGTTTTGGTTCATAGACTGTGGTTCTCATTTCAATCCCTTCTTTCAGCTTTTTTTTAATTTCAGTTAAATGCCAACGAATGGTCGAGTGAGAAATATCAAGTAATTTCGCAATTTTGCTACTAGTTTTATTGTCGTAATAAAACATTATTGTAATCTTGCGGTGTAATTCTGTTAAATAAGCGATTTCTGTTGTTAGTTTCTCGATTAACAAGGCATTTTCGGCTTCGGTTTCTACATTTTGCTGGCTTTGCAAGTTGTAAAGCGTATCAACATCTAAATTGTTCCAATGCCGCTTGTTCTTCCGCAAAAATTTGTACCATGTGTAGTTAGAAACCGTGTAAATATAGCCGTCTAAATCTGCAATGCTGCTTTGCTTGCGTAAAGAGTCCACCAGTGAACATAAAATATCATGCGCAAGTTCTTGGGCTTGATGGGTGTTTCTTGTTTTCGAATACGCAAAGCCAAAGATTTTTTTCGCGTATTTAGTCACCATTTCATCGTTAAATTCGATTGTTTTCACCACCTCTCATATTATAGTGAAATGATTCGAAATTGGTCTCGCCTGTTTCAGCAAAAACGCCTAAAACGCCTTGTCTCGGCGTTTCAGGTGCCGCTCTGGCGAGACAGTTTCTCATTTATTTCACTATACAAGTACCAAATATTTGTATTTTGTTGGTGGGCTGCGGTTATTTTTCTAAAAATAAAAAAGCTGCCTTGCTAAGCATTGGTTGTAAATAATTATGCTTAGCAGGGCAGCCCTTTTTGCCACATCATCAACTACGAAATATCCCGCCTATAAAAAATTCTGTCACATTCAATCTTCGCAACTTCTTCATATACTTCTCTTTTGGCCGTGGCGAAATCTGCGGCTTTTTTTACTATTATTAGCACCCGGCCGCCGGCGGTGTAGTAGTTTTGGCCATCGTGTTTTGTGCCGCAATGGAAAACTAGCGTGCCAGGAGATAGGTTGCACATGCCGGTTATTTTATGGCCGGTTTCAGGGGCTTCTGGGTAGCCGGTGGAAGCTAGTATCACGCCTACGGCCACATCGGCAGACCATTTTAGCTGTGGCGTGCCGCCGTTTAGGATTGTTTGCAGCACGTCGAACAAGTCGCTTTCTAGGCGGGGTAGCAGCACTTCTGCCTCTGGGTCGCCAAAGCGGGCGTTAAATTCTATTACGCTTGGGCCTTTGGCGGTGGCCATTAGCCCGCCATAAAGGAAGCCAGTGAATGGGCGGCCTTCTGCCACCATAGCGGCAGCGGTTTTTTTTAGCACGGTCTCTACAGATTCGTCAATTGTGGCCTGATCGATTATTGGCATGGGCGAGTACGCCCCCATGCCGCCTGTATTTGGCCCTTGGTCATTGTCGAAAGCGCGTTTGTGGTCACGGGAAAGCTCCATGGGGAACACTGCCTCCCCGTGGACAAATGCCATGAAAGAAAATTCTTCGCCCACCAAAAACTCTTCAATTACCACCCGATGCCCAGAATCACCAAATTTGCTATCTTCCATCATATCCTTGATGGCGGCGCGGGCCTCTGCCACGTTGGCCACAATGGCTACGCCCTTGCCGGCGGCTAGGCCGTCGGCCTTTATCACTATGGGCATTGGCGCGGTTTGTACATATTCATATGCCGCTGCAGCATTGGTAAAAACCTCGTAGGTCGCGGTGGGTATGCCATATTTTTTCATCAAATTTTTGGAAAAAGTCTTGCTGCCTTCAATTTGCGCGGCTGCGGCGCTAGGCCCCCAAACCCGCAGCCCCGCAGCGGTAAAGCTGTCTGCAATGCCGTCCATTAGTGGCTGCTCTGCGCCAATAACTGTGAGGGTGATGCCATTGTCCCTGGCAAACTTAACCAGCCCCGCATGGTCTGCTTCGTTTATATCTACAACTTCTGCAACATCCTTCATGCCATGGCTGCCCGGCGCAACAAAAACTTTGCCAACCTTGGCAGATTGCCCAAGCTTCCAAGCCAGTGCATGCTCGCGCCCGCCGCGGCCTACAACAAGTACGTTTTCCATAAAGTTCCTCCTGAAAAATAAATTCAATTTCCACAAGAATCCCGCCATTCCCGCAAAGAAAATCCCAGGACTGCTACATTCTAATATCCTGTCATAGATATTGTCAAATACCTTTGGTAGGTGTAAAATAAGAAACAAAACTCCCGCTTTCATAAGGTTCGCTTTGCGAACCCGGCACTTCGTGCCGCCAGATTTCTTTCGGGTTATATTTGAAAAAAGCTTGGCAAAAACTTTAACAGTGGTTCTTTTGTAGAGGCGTCGTTTGTGAAAATTAATTCAGTTGGTCGCAAAATGGCACCAACTGAAATGTATAATTGCATTCGCCAAAATTAAAGTTTTGAGATGTGACCGATGGGGCTTTTGGCGGTTTTAAATACTAATCTCAATTAAAATCGCCTCATTGTTTGCGGCAGGTTCGCTATTAAACGCCTCATTTCGGCTCAGCGTTCAATTGTGCCGCTTCAATTCGTTGTTTTAATTTGAGATTAGTACAAATACACCAGGAGAGTGATGCAAATGGTTGGCGTTATCATGGGTAGTACATCTGATTGGGAGATTATGCGCCATGCATGCATGGTGTTGGAGGAGCTTGGGATTCCCTTCGAAAAAAGGGTTGTTTCGGCACATCGCACGCCGGATTATATGTTTACATACGCAGAAGATGCCAAGCCCCGTGGGATTAAGGTGATAATCGCCGGGGCTGGCGGGGCGGCGCATCTTCCGGGGATGGTGGCCTCTAAAACATGTTTGCCGGTTATTGGGGTGCCGGTTAAGGCGAAGGCGCTGGATGGGTTGGATTCGTTGCTATCTATCGTACAGATGCCGGGGGGGGTACCTGTGGCTACCATGGCAATTGGGGTGGCCGGGGCTATCAATGCCGGACTTATGGCGGCGCGGATTATTGGCGCGTTCGATGCTACGGTTTTTGCAAGGCTGCAGGCCAGAAGCGACAAACTGCGGGATACTGTATTGGAGGCGAAGCTACCAGATGACAATTCTCCCCTATAAGACCATTGGCATAATCGGCGGCGGGCAGCTTGGCCGCATGATGGCCCAGGCGGCCAAGGCCATGGGATATTACGTGGCAGTGCTAGAGCCAGAGCCCGGCGGCCCGGCGGCACAGGTGTCTGATATTGAAATCGTGGCAAATTATAATGACCTTGCCGCCATAAAAAAGCTGGCGGAAGTATCGGATATAATCACCTACGAGTTCGAGAATATCGATTACGAAGCCCTGACCTGGCTGGAAAAAGAAGCATACCTGCCCCAGGGCAGCCATGTGCTAAAAATAACCCAGCATCGCCACCGGGAAAAATCCGCCATCAAAAACATGGGTATCCCAGTGCCGGATTTTTGTCTGATAGAAACACCACAGCAATTACAGCAGGCAGTCTTCTACCCAAGCGTGCTGAAAACAACCTTTGGCGGCTACGATGGCAAGGGTCAAGTTGTGCTAAAATCCCCGGCAGACCTGCCCCGGGCAATGGAGCTGGCCGCCAGCACAGAATGCATATTAGAGCAATGGATGCATTATTCTAAGGAAGTATCAGTTGTAGTTGCGCGCAGCACCACAGGTGAGGTGGCGACCTTCCCAGTGGCGGAGAATATCCATGTAAACAACATATTGCACCAGAGCATAGTCCCGGCCCGTATTCCGCCACAGGTGGAAGCCAAGGCCATAGCCTGCGCGAAAAAAATCGCAGAAGAGCTAAATGTCGTGGGACTGCTGGGTGTGGAGATGTTCGTGGTAGGCGACGATATATATATCAACGAACTAGCCCCGCGCCCGCACAACTCTGGCCATTACACCATGGATGCATGTGTTACAAGCCAGTTTCAGCAACATATTAGGGCAATTTGTGGGCTGCCCCTGGGCGACCCATCGTTGCACACGCCGGTGGTTATGGTTAATATTTTAGGCGACCATATGCCGCCCTGTGGGGATTCTGCACAGCAGATGCCCGCCAGCGAATGCAAGCTGGAGGCCTACTTGCCGCTGCTAAATCAAGGCAAAATCCACCTATACGGCAAAACCGAGGCAAGAACAGCCCGAAAAATGGGGCATGTAAATGTACTAGGCGACATAAACGATAGCCTAGCCGCAATAGAAAACTGCAAAATATGGAGGACAGAAAATGTTTAATGCGAAAATCTACGTAACACTGCGGGAAAGCATCCTAGACCCAGCAGGCAAGGCCGCAGAAGCCACTCTGCAGAACCTAGGCTACAAAGGCGCATCTAAGCTGCGTATTGGCAAGTACATCACCATGGCCGTACAGGCAGATTCCCTAGAAGCGGCAGCCGCTCAGGTGGATGAAATATGCCAAAAGCTACTGGCCAACAATGTAATGGAAGACTACAGCTTCGATATCGAATAGGAAATACAGGTTAACCACTGTGAGCTGTGCCGTATCGCAGGAAACACGCGGCTTTTGGCGTGTTTCCGAGAATCGGCATATGCGAGCAGATGGTTAACCTGTGTTTCCTATAATCAATAGGAAATACTGATTAACCACTGTGAACTGTGCCGTATCGCAGGAAACATGCGGCTTTTAGCGTGTTTCTTAGAATCGGCATATGCGAACGGATGGTTAACCGTTTTTCCAACAACCCTAACAGGAAAGGAAAATATCATGAAATTTGCCATAATAATTTTCCCAGGCACAAGCTGCGAAGAGGATGTTCTGCACGCTGTACAAGGCGCCGGCCACCAGGCCGAGTATGTATGGCATAGCGAAGCTTCCCCAACAGCCCTAGACACCTACGACGCCGTAATTCTACCTGGCGGCGCGTCACACGGCAACTACCTACGCAGCGGCAGCATGGCCGCTCAGGCCAATATAATCCCGGCGCTGCACAAGGCCAACGAAGCAGGCAAGCCAATACTTGGCATATGCAACGGCTTCCAAATACTAACCGAAGCAGGCCTGCTGCCAGGCGGCTTCCTGCCAAACGAGAGTATGAGATTTATATGCAAGCCCACAGAAATTAAAGTAGAAAACGCCGCCACAACCTTCACCAACAAATATGCCCAGGGCCAAACCATAACCCTACCCATAGCCCATGCCCACGGCAACTACTATGCAGACGACACCACCCTGGCAGAACTACAGGCCAACAACCAAATCATCTTCACCTACAACCAAAACCCAAACGGCAGCCAAAAAAACATAGCCGGCATAACCAACAAAGCCGGCAACATCCTAGGCCTAATGCCCCACCCGGAACGCGCAGTAGACAAGCTGCTAGGCAGCGAGGATGGGTTAGGTTTGTTTAAGTCGATAAACTAAAACTGTGTTAGTTTAAACCGTGGGGCAAAGCCTCTAACGGTTTTGCATCATAACCAAGGAGGATATCATGATTAAAGAACCAACCCCACAAGAAATTGAAGCCGGTAAGATTTATGCCACCATGGGGATGTCTGATGGCGAGTTCCAGATGGTGAAGGATATTTTGGGCAGGTTGCCTAATTATACAGAGCTTGGGCTGTTTTCCGTAATGTGGTCCGAGCATTGTAGCTATAAGAATTCTAAGGTATTGTTGCGGGGCTTTCCTACCAAGGGTGAGAGGGTGCTGCAGGGGCCTGGCGAAGGCGCTGGTATAGTTGATATCGGCGATGGGCAGGCTGTTGTTTTTAAAATTGAAAGCCATAATCACCCTTCGGCGGTTGAGCCTTTTCAGGCAGCGGCCACTGGGGTGGGTGGTATCGTGCGGGATGTGTTTTCTATGGGGGCGCGGCCTATTGCTAGCCTAAACTCACTGCGTTTTGGCGAGTTGGATAACGCGCGCACAAAATACCTTTTCACAGAGGTTGTGGCAGGGATTGCTTCGTATGGTAACTCGCTGGGAGTACCCACTGTGGGTGGCGAAATTTATTTTGACCCATGTTATGCGGGTAATCCGCTTTGCAACGCTATGTGCGTGGGGCTGATTAACCATGAGGATATCCAGAAGGGCGTAGCCCGTGGCGAGGGCAACACTGTAATGTATGTAGGGGCAGATACTGGCCGCGACGGCATACATGGCGCAACCTTTGCCAGCGAAGAACTGACTGAAGAAACCGAGAAACAGCGCCCAGATGTACAAGCTGGCGACCCATATTTAGAAAAATTGCTACTAGAGGCCTGCCTTGAAGTGGTGAAACACCCGGCGCTGGTGGGTATACAGGATATGGGTGCGGCTGGGTTAATTTCGTCATCTTGCGAGATGGCAAGCAAGGCCGGCATGGGCATGGAAATGTACCTAGACCAAGTGCCGCAGCGCGATGCGGGCATGACCCCTTATGAGATGATGCTGTCTGAATCACAAGAGCGTATGCTGCTGGTTATTGAAAAGGGCAGGGAAGATGAAATCCGCCAGATTTTTGCCCGGTACGGACTGGTGGCTGTGGATGTGGGCAAGGTGACCAGCGATAAATATATGCGGCTTTTCCATAAGGGTCAAGTGGTGGCAGAAGTGCCGGCAGATGCGCTGGCGTCTCAGGCACCGGAATATAATAAGCCACGCCGTGAGGCCGAGTATTACAAGGAATTCCAGCAAATAGAGGCGAAACTTGCCCCAATTGCCGATTATAACGCGACACTGTTGGCTCTGCTACGCCAGCCATCAATCGCCAGCAAGCAATGGGCGTACCAGCAATTTGACTACCAGGTGCGTACAAGCACAGTAGTGCCGCCAGGCTCTGATGCGGCGGTGGTGCGGGTAAAGGGCAAAAATAAGGCCCTGGCCATGACCACAGACTGCAACAGCCGCTATGTTTACCTAGACCCATTTGTGGGCGGGCAGATAGCTGTAGCAGAATCTGCGCGCAATATCGTGGCCTCTGGTGGTAAACCCTTGGCCGTAACAGATAATTTGAACTTTGGCAGCCCAGAGAACCCAGAAATTTTCTGGCAGATGGAGCAGTCTATCAAGGGCATAAGCGATGCTTGCTTGGTGCTGGACACCCCGGTTATTGGTGGCAATGTGTCTATGTACAATGAGCGCAGCGGTAAGGCAATTTACCCCACGCCCACAATAGGCATGGTAGGGCTGGTTGAGGACCTTGCCCATATTACAACCCAGCATTTTAAGGCCGACGGGGATTTGATTTATATAATAGGCGAAACAAAGCCAGAATACGGTGGCAGCGAGCTGCAGAAGATGCAGTTGCAGGGCGAAATTGAAGGCCGCCCGCCAGTGATAGATATGCAAGTGGAAAAAGCCAGCCAAGATGCGATGCTTGCCGCAATAAAGGCCGGGCTTGTGGCATCTGCCCATGATATTTCTGAAGGCGGTGCTGCTGTGGCATTGGCAGAAGCATTGTTTACCCAGGCTGATGCAAAGCTGGGCGCAGATGTGGATATGGCCTTGGCAGACCATGCTATGCTTTTTGCAGAAAGCCAATCTCGCTTTGTTCTAAGCGTGAAACCGGCCAACCAAGGGGCTTTCGAGGGGCTTGTGCCCGCCGCAAAGCTAGTGGGCAAGGTAAATGCAAGCGGCCAGCTTAAAGTGGCCGTAAATGGGGTTGCAGCTTTGACTTTAGACGTAAAAATGATGCAAGAGAGTTGGGAGATGGCAATACCATGCTTGCTGAAATCAGAGGAATAAACGAAGAATGCGGAGTTTTTGGCATATGGGGTGCGGATGTTGCTGCATCCCATATGGCGTATTACGGCCTGCACGCGCTGCAGCACCGTGGCCAGCAAGGCACGGGCATGGTGGTAAAAAACGGTGACAACCTAACCACCCACCGGGGGCTTGGCCTTGTTACCGAAGTGTTTAACAAGGATATCCTTAATCATTTGAATGGCACTGCGGCTATTGGCCATGTGCGGTATTCTTCTGCCGGACGCAACACGATTAACGATGTTCAGCCGTTTTTGTTTGAATCGGAGAATTCTAGCCTTGCCCTTTGCCACAACGGCAACCTGGTGAATAACCTGGCATTGCGTAAGCAGCTTGAGGGGAAGGGCAGCATCTTCCACACAAGGTCAGATTCCGAGGTGCTGGCGCATTTGCTAAAGCGCGGGGAAAAAGGCGATATCGTGGAAAATTTAAAGGCTTCACTATTGCAGCTAAAAGGTGCGTTCGCGTTTTTGATTCTTACAGAGAACGAGATGATTGCCGCGCTTGACCCCAATGGGGTGCGGCCGCTGTCTATTGGGCGGCTGGGTAAGGCCTTTGTGGTGTCCAGCGAAACATGCGCCTTTGATGCGATAGGCGCTAGTTTTCAGCAGGATATCAACCCTGGCGAAGTTGTGATTTTTAACGACCAGGGCATGACCGTAGAAACCTTTACAGATGATGTATCCAGGGCGATTTGCAGCCTAGAATTTATATACCTGGCCCGCCCAGATTCAGATATTGAGGGCGTAAATGTGCACAGCGCCCGCAAAGCCATGGGCGCGGCTTTGGCCGCAGAAGCCCCTGTAGAGGCCGATGTGGTTACTGCCGTGCCAGATTCTGGCGTGTCTGCGGCTATTGGTTTTGCCGAGGCAACCAGAATCCCCTACGAAATGGGGATGATTAAAAACCGCTACATTGCCCGCACTTTTATACAACCATCCCAGGAACTGCGGGAAATGGGCGTAAAAATGAAACTTTCTGCCGTGCGCAGCATAGTTAAGGACAAGCGCGTGGTGGTAATTGACGACAGTATAGTGCGCGGCACAACCACAAAACGCGCCATCCAGCGGCTATACGAGGCCGGGGCAAAGGAAGTCCACCTGCGGGTAAGTTCGCCGGTGCTGCGCTACCCATGCTACTACGGCATAGATATCCAATCTGCCGAGGAACTAATAGGCCATGGCAAAACAGTAGAAGAAATGCGAAAAATAATAGGGGCAGATTCGCTGGCGTTTCTAAGCGAAGAAGGCCTGATAAATGCCGTAAACCTGCCCTTCCCAGATGAAAAATACCGCGGGCTATGTATGGCGTATTTTAATGGCGACTACCCAACAGAGCTTGGGGATTTTAGTTGACCATTTTATTGACATATTTTCCGGCGCGCCAGCATAAACCAGCATCAAAACCTTACTAAAATGGTACCGTATGGTACCATAATCATGCCAAAATGGTACCATACGGTACCACATTTCCACCAAAAAGCATCATTTTCGCAACTTCCAAACGTCACAACCCGCTAAACAAGCGACCTTTCTGTTTTTATAAAAAAATTAAAGTTTTTTTGCTTCTTTTTTTCCAAAAAAAGAAGTGGAGGTGTTGGAGGCGAAGCCTCTGACGGTTTGCACATTTCTAGCGGTTTGCACTTAAGGAGGCAAAAATGCTAAATTACACCGAAATAAATTCGAAGGCTATTAGCGGCTGGGCAGAGGGCGGCTGGGTGTGGGGGACACCGGTTTCGCCAGAGGTTTGTGAGGGAGTAAGGCGCGGGGAGTGGAATGTTGTGTTAACGCCTACGCGGCCAGTACCTAAGGATTGGTTTTTGCCGTTTAAGGGTGCGCGGGTGCTTGGGCTGGCCAGTGGCGGCGGGCAGCAGATGCCTGTGTTTGCGCTGCTTGGCGGCAGTTGTACGGTTATGGATTATTCAGATGCCCAGCTGGAAAGCGAGAGGCTTGTGGCCGGGCGCGAGGGTTATGATATTGAGGTTGTGAAGGGTGATATGACGAAGGTCTTCCCGTTTGCGGATGGCTCGTTTGATATGATTTTTCACCCGGTTAGCAATTGTTATGTGGAAGATGTGTATCATATTTGGCGGGAATGTTTTAGGGTGCTGCGCCCTGGCGGTGTGCTGCTGTCTGGGCTGGGCAATGAGATTTTGTACCTGGTGGACGACGAGAATGCAACGCCCCTTACTATTTCTAACCCGCTGCCGTGGAACCCGCTTATAAACCCGGCACAAATGCCCAAAAACCCAGAGCAGGACAGCATCCAGTTTAGCCATAGTTTCGACGAGCAAATTGGCGGGCAGTTAAAGGCTGGCTTTGTGATAACCGCGGCCTTTGAAGATTATTGCACAGATGTACAGAACGAAGCGTTAAAAACCATCCCAGCTTTTTGGGCAACCAGGGCAGTGAAGCCAAACTAGGAGGAGTATTATGTCAAAAGCATATGCAGAAGCCGGAGTAAATATCGAGGCTGGTTATGAGGCAGTTAACCGCATGAAAGCCCATGTAGCCAAAACAGCGAGGACGGGCTTGATGGGCAGCCTAGGCGGCTTTGGCGGCATGTTCGACCTAAGCCAGCTAGGATTAAAAGCCCCGGTGCTGGTGTCTGGCACAGATGGGGTGGGTACGAAGCTAAAAATCGCATTCCAGCTTGGCATCCACGATACCATAGGCATAGATGCGGTGGCCATGTGTGTGAATGATATAATTGTCCAAGGGGCAGAACCGCTGTTTTTCCTGGATTATATAGCTACCAGCAGCATTAACCCGGCGGTTATCGAGGCCATAGTAAAGGGCCTAAGCGAAGGCTGTGTGCAAGCTGGCTGCACCATAGTAGGCGGCGAAACCGCCGAAATGCCAGGCATGTACCAAGATGGCGAGTACGATATTGCGGGCTTTGCCGTGGGCGCGGTAGAAAAAACCGATATTATCACAGGCGAAGGCATACAGCCTGGCGATGTGCTGGTGGGCATAGCTTCATCTGGCGCACATAGCAATGGCTTCTCGCTAATCCGCAGGATAATCGAGAAAAACGGCCTAGAGCTGGATAAAATCTACTTTGGCGGCCGCAGTTTAGGTGAAACGCTGCTAACTCCCACCAAAATATATGTAAAGCCAATTCTTGCAGCTATGAAACAGCTAAAAATCAAAGGCATGTCTCATATCACAGGCGGCGGTTTCATAGAAAACATCCCACGTATGCTGCCCACCGGCCTTGCCGCCGCAGTAAAAAAAGGCAGCTGGCAAATACCAGAAATATTCGCTTTCCTGCAAGAAAAAGGCGACATCCCAGAGGCAGAACTCTACAATGTGTTTAACATGGGCATTGGCATGGTGCTGGCGATAGCCCCGGCAAGCGCCGCGCAGCTAGTAGAAATTCTAAAAACCCATGGCGAAACCGCCAGCATAATAGGCGAGGTGACAACAGGCGAGGGCCTAATATGGGCGTAAACATAGCCGTTTTTGCATCCGGCGGCGGGTCAGACATGCAGGCAATAATAAACGCCTGCGAAGCCGGCCAGCTTAACGCCCAGGTTTGCGTGGTTATAAGCAACAAAAAAAACGCCACAGCACTAGAGCGGGCAAAAAACCACGGCATCCCAGCATTTAGCATCAACCACGCCAATGCCGAGAAAATCCTGGCCACCTTACAGGCCCATGACACACAGCTGATTTTCCTGGCGGGCTACTTGCGCCTGCTGCCAGAAAATGTGCTATCAGCCTATGAAAACAACATATTAAATATCCACCCATCCATGTTGCCAAAATACGGCGGCCGTGGCATGTACGGCATAAATGTACACACAGCGGTGCTGGCCGCCGGCGAAACCGAAACCGGCATCACCATACACCGGGTAAACCAAGAATACGATAAAGGCGAAATAATAGCACAAAGGCGTGTGCCAGTAAAACCCGGCGACACGCCTGAAACCCTTGCTGCAAGGGTGTTGCAAGAAGAACATATTTTTATTGTACAGACGTTGGCAGAATTTCTTCCCCGGGGCTAACATGCACCATGCAATGCTTCACCTTTGGGAATTGTGTTTCTATGGCATCATGCACCGCATGAGATACATCATGGGCGGCCTTTAGGGTCATAAGCGGGTTCACCAAAATATCCACATCCACGTAAATTTTATTGCCAAAAATGCGAGTCATTAGGCTGTCTATACCCTCCACTGCGTCTTGGGAAAGTATCACTTGGCGCATTTTTTCCACTGTTTCGTCGTCGCAGGCTCGGTCAGTCATTTTGCCAATCGCGTCTAGGAAAATGGAAATAGCCGTCTTTAAAATAAACCCGCATATTACAATGGCCGCGATAGAATCCATGATAGGAAACCCCAGCATAGCCCCGCCAATACCCACAAAGCTACCGATGGAAGAAAGCGCATCTGCCCGGCTATGCCAGGCATCTGCCATCATGGCGCTGGAGTCTATTTTACGCGCTGCCCGGCGCAGGTAGCGGAACAGCCCCTCTTTACCTACCAAAGACACAACCGCCGCCACCAAAGCAATAGCTCCGGGCATGGTATAGTTATCGCCACTTATTATATTCTGCAACCCAACCCAGCCAATACCAGCCCCCACCACAAAAATAAGTATGGCCAGGAAAACAGACGCCACACATTCAAACCGCTCGTGGCCGTAGGGGTGGTCTTTATCGGCCTTGCGTGCCGCAAGCTTAATGCCCACCACCGCAATGGCTGTACTAAATAAATCCGCAAGCGAATGCACCGCGTCAGATATCATAGCCGCAGAATTGCCCAATACGCCCGCAAAAAGCTTAAACACGGTCATTAAAATATTTGTGATAATGCTGGCTCTTGCCGCCTGGTTGACTATTTGCTGGTTTGTTTTGTTCATTATAAATACCTCCGTTTAATAGGGCGCTGCCCGGGATGTATGGCCAGTAAGAAGTGAAATATTCGTCCTCTTGGCCATATAAACACATCAATCTTTTACATCTTTTGAAATCATGCTTCTTGTGATTTTAAAAGAATTCTAATGTAAAAATCTTACCCAATAGTAAACGCATCCGAGGTTTTTACCTCCAGCCCATAGCCTCCAATCTATAAATAAAAAATGCGCTCTACGGGATACTGTCCCGCAAACGCATCGTCTGCTGCCGCAAATGGCGGCCCGGCTTCACAGATTTACAAAAAAGAAAATCCATTGCCTGTTCAGGGCATGAATATAACATAGAAAAAGTCATTTTGCAAGAAAAAGATTTTCTCAAAAAAACAAAGGAGGCAGGCAATGCAAAAACTCAACTTTAGCCACAACTGGCTGTACAGCCCGCATGATATTGAATGCTGCCATCTGCCAAGCCTAGACGATAGCAGCTTCCAAACCGTAAGCGTACCCCATGCCAATAAATTATTGGAGGTTCATAAGGCTGAAGATTTTCAAAAGCATATCGAATCCTACCGCTTCGTGTCTTGGTATAGGAAGCATTTTGTGCTGGGCGCGCAACACGCTGGCCAGCGCATTGCCATAGAATTTGAAGCTGTGGCCACAGTGGCAGATGTTTATGTAAACGGCCATTTTGTAGGGCAGCATAAGGGCGCATACACAACTTTTTCATTTGATATCGGCCAGTATGTGAAATTTGATGGCAGCGATAATGTGATTGCAGTAAGAGTGGATTCCACCCGGCAGCCGGATATCCCGCCAGAAGGCGGCAATGTGGATTATCTGCTGTTTGGCGGGATAGTGCGGGATGTTAACATGATTATAACTGCCCCGCTGCATATAGAATGGGCATTTATCACCACCCCTGGCTTAGACTCTGGCAGCGGCAGGCTAAACATACAAGCGAAAATAAAAAACAGCGGCAACAGCCACGCAATCTTCAAAATAGAAACAACCCTACAAAAAGCAGAAGGCACGACAATGTTAACATCCATCACCAAAGAAACCCATGTGGCAGCCGGGGCTACAATAACAATAGAACAACAAACCGACCCCATCAAAAATCCACGCCTATGGGATATCCGCGACCCATATCTGCATAGGGCTACCGTGAGAGTAATCGCAAACGGTAACTGCACAGACGAATACAGTAGCAACATAGGCTTCCGGTATTTTGAATTTAAATCCGAGCCAGATGATGCAAATTTTTACCTAAACGGAAGGCAAGTAAAAATAAACGGCATCAACCGCCACGAACAATGGCCATGGGTAGGCCGTGCAGTGCCAGCCAAGCTGCAAATAGCAGATGCAGATTTAATAAAATCCCTGGGCATAAATGCAGTGCGGGCATCACATTACCCTCAAAAGCCAGAATTCATAAGCCGCTGCGACGAAATTGGCCTGCTAGTATTCGCAGAGCCTCCTGGCTGGCAGCATGTTGGCGGCCAGGAATGGCAGAACCTCTTCGCGCACAACCTTGAAGAGTTAATAATCCGGGACCGCAACCACCCATCCATTATAAGCTGGGGAACCCGCCCAAACGAAGCCCCAACCAGCGGCGAAGCAGACAATGCCTGCAAAGGATTTTTCCAGAAAACAAATGACATTGCCAAAAAATTAGACCCATCAAGGCCAACCCATGGCGTACGGGTTGAGTTTTTATACGAGCAAAGCGAGCTATTCCAAGAAGATATTTATACAGTAAATTATCGCTACCCACAAAAGCCAAAATTTACGCCATTTATGGTAACTGAGCATACTATGAGCTGGGGGCAGCAGGGCATGGCGGGCGCAACAGACGCCCAGGCTATGGGCTGGATAGATGATTGGGCAAAAAGCTTGGATTATATTTTTGGCAATAATCTTGTGGCAGGCGGCTTTGGCTGGAGCTTGTTTGATTATAACAATGAGGTGAATTACACAAAAACCCAGCATGTTTTCCCCAGCGGCCTATACGATATCTTCCGCCACGAGAAGCCGGTATCTTGGCTGTATCGCTCCCAAAAAAGCCCGGCAGAGGAAATTGTGCTGTATATAGCAAATTATTGGACAGCAGAATCGCCTTCACGGGTGCTGGTGCTAAGCAATTGCGAAGAAGTGGAGCTTTTTGTGGGGGAGGTTTCTAAAGGGCGTATTAAGCCTAACCGCTACAAGAACTTGCCCAATCCTATCTACGAGTTTACAGGCATAGACTTTTGCAAAAACACTAGCCTAAGGGCGGTAGGATATATAGATGGCAAGCCCGCTGGGGAAATGATAAGAAAGACCCCGGAAGAAGCCGCTAGGCTGGTAGTAACCCCAGACTATAGCAACTTAATTGCCGATGGCGTAGACATGACTGCCGTTAGCATAAAACTAGTAGACGCCAACGGAACGACTTTGGCCTATGCCGCCAACGAAATATCCATAAGCATAACCGGCCCAGGCAAATTTATTGGGCAACCTAAAATCTGCCTAGAAGGCGGGCGCGTTGGGTTTATCTTGCAATCTGAATACCAAAGAACTGGCGAAATCACATGCATGGCCACCGCGCAAGGCGTAGAACCGGGCCAATGCGCCGTGATTGTGCAGCTCTACAATTAAACCATATAGGAGGAAAATCATGGCAAAACCAAAAGCATTACTTAGCGTAAGCGACAAAACCGGGGTGCTAGAGCTGGCCAAAAGCCTGCAAGAGCTAGGCTTCGAGCTAATTTCCACAGGGGGTACGGCCGCGCTGCTTGCTGGCCATAACATCCCCGTAACCCAGGTAGATGATGTAACTGGCTTCCCAGAATGCATGGACGGCAGGCTAAAAACCCTGCATCCAACAGTGTTTGGCGCGTTGCTAGGGGTGCGAGATAACCCAGAGCATGCAAAAACCATGGAAGAACATGCCATGCCCCATATAGATGTGGTGGCGGTTAATTTATACCCCTTCCGCAAAACAGTGGAAAACCCTGCCCACACCCTGCAGCAAGCCATCGAAAACATAGATATAGGTGGCCCATCCATGATACGAGCCGCCGCCAAGAACCATAAATATGTACTAATAGCCACAGACCCATCCCAATACGGCCAGCTTATAGAGTGCATAAAATCAAACAGCGCAGACGAAACATATCGCTTTAAACTAGCCTACGAAGCCATAGCCCACACCGCCGCCTACGATGCCTATATATCAGAATACATGCGCAAAATAGCCGCCCCAGAAGGATTCCCCCCTACCATGACCATCACCCTAGACAAGCATCCCACAGAGATGCGCTACGGCGAAAACCCCCATCAAGAGGCTGCCTACTATGCATGGCCCCAAAGTCCATGCCATGGTATAGAGAAGGCAGAGCTGCTGCATGGCAAGCCGCTATCCTTCAATAATATCGCAGATGCCCATGCCGCCCTCGCCCTAGCAAAAGAATTTACAAACGAATGTGTATGTGTGGCTGTAAAACACGCCACCCCCTGCGGCGTGGCCGTGGGCGCGTCCACACTAGAAGCCTACACCAAGGCCCACGATTGCGACCCTCAATCAATCTTCGGCGGTATAATTTGCACAAACCAAGAAATTGACCAGGCCACTGCAAAAGAAATGCATAAGGTCTTTTTAGAAATAATAATCGCCCCATCCTTCACTCCAGAAGCCCTAGAAGTATTGACCAAAAGGAAAAACCTACGCCTGTTAACCCTGGATATTAAACCAGACCATACCACCCTAGAATGCAAAAGTGTAGGCGGTGGCGTCCTATTCCAGCAATCAGACAGCGGGCAAATAGAATCTGAAGAACAAAAAGTAGTAACCACCAAAGCCCCAACAAAAACAGCAGATTTAATCTTCGCCATGAAAGTAGTAAAACATGTGAAATCCAACGCAATAGTAGTGGCCAAAGATGGCGTTACCTTAGGCCTGGGCGGCGGCGAGGTTAGCCGAGTATGGGCAGCAGAAGCAGCCCTAACCCGGGCAGGTGAAGCTGCAAAAGGCGCAGTGCTGGCCTCCGACGCCCTATTCCCCTTCCCAGATGTGGTAGAATTATGCGCCACCCGCGGCATAACAGAAATAATCCAGCCTGGCGGCAGCAAAAAAGACCAAGCCTCCATAGACGCCGCCAACCAGCACGGCATTGCAATGGTATTTACCGGCATGCGGCATTTTAAGCATTAAGAAGGCGGCAAGAATGTGCTATACACAGAATATGAGATGAAAAAATAATGATAGACCCCTTGATTCCTCCGTTAGGGAAGGGATAATACTACCGTCAATATGGGGGGCGTGACGTTAAGATGAATACAATAACTCGTTTGTAGTCGCCGAAGATATATTCTGTACCCCCTTAATAAGGGGGATGCAAATGTAGGGAGATATGTCATAGTTGTTATGAAAATTTTCTAAAAATTTATATTTTTCCATCAAGTAACCTATAAATCTCACCCTTAAAATATCGTGCATGGCATGAACAAAACAAGTACAATTTTCCTCGAAAGGAGGGATTGCGTGTGGAGTGGATTAACAAAGTCAATCAAGCAATAAATTATGTTGAAAAAAATCTGAATGACGAAATTGAGTACAATGAAATAGATAAAATTATTCTATCCCCGACTGACGTTTTACAACGGTTTTTCGTGCTTAACACAGGCATAACTTTGACCGAATATATCCGCAGACGGAAATTGAATGAAGCCGTGAAATTATTAAGAAACAGCAACGAGAAAATTATTGATATTGCCGTCAAGTTAGGATATGGCTCGTCTGATTCATTTTCATTGGCTTTCAAAAAAATGTACGGCATATCGCCGTCCGAAGCACGAGTTTCCAATATTGCTTTGAAACCTTTTCCACGCATAGTATTCTCACTTTCAATCACTTATGTTGAAGGAGAAACTACCGTGAAAAACATCAATGAAATCAAGCCGTTTGTAAAGGAACAAGAAATTTTCCTCATGCCAGAAGTAAGGATTATTGGTATTGAAGGTCGCTGCAAATTGCATACAGGCAGTAATGCAGACGTTATGGAAGTGTGGCAACGATTTGACGAAACCGTTACTGCCAAACTTGATAACCTGCCACGAGCAATGCCAAATGCGCTACTCGGTTGGACTGGTGATTGCCCAGAGGGTAGCGATACCTATTCGTATGTCATATCAGTAATTTGTCCGGCAGGTACACCTGTGCCTGAGGGATTGGTTTACCGTGATTTGCCTGCATCTTATGTGGCAAAAGGTCGGTATGGCGACGGTCTGAACGATGTAATTAACACATTTGCATCCAAAGGTTTTTTGACTTGTTACATTGATTTACCGTGGAACGCCGAGTTATATCTGGATGATGAGGAAAGCAATCCACCAATAAAGGACTGCCACCAACCCTTTCGTTGGCTTGTGCCGTGTGTTAAAGTTGATGAAGTGTAGCTCTAAATAAGCATTTTCTTAGGAAACCAGAACCTTTACACGAAACTGTTACAATCGTGTAAAGGTTCGGTTTCGTGTTTAAGTGCAGCACAATGGGTGCAAACAAAACCAGGGTAATTCTGCTATTGCACCGCTGTATCGTACAAATTTATGTAAAAATCGTATCCCCTCAAAACAAAAAAACCACAATGTAGGCATAGTCAATGCTACCTATGACTGTATCAAAGGTATAGTGAAAATTGGCGTTTATAAGTTGAGATTGATACACACATAAAAAGCCCTGAACAACTGATGTTCAGGTCTTTAAAGTTAAGCTGCTATAATGCTTATTCGCGGTAGCCGTAAGTAGCCGTGGAAAGGCTGGGTACGCAGTTTATTGTCATAGCTAGGATTTGAGCTGTGTGGTCTTCTGTGTTATGTATATGCCCGAAGTTGGGTGGTGGCAGCGCAACAAGCCCATATTTTTCTCTGGCGTATTCCGCGCGTGTATCACGGAAAGCTATATGTTCTAAAGTAGCGTCGCAGTAGTTAATGCGTTCGGCATCAAAATTGCGTTCATCAAAGAATCCGTTATCGGATCCGTTAAATAGAGAAAATAAATATGCATCGGAGAAGTACTCCAACCGCGTTGAAGTTTCCCATCTGCCATATTCCAGTTTCCAAATAATTTCAACTATATGGGTGTGCGCTTGATAGCGTGACAGCAATCGGTTGTATCTCCCTGCCACAAAGCCCCATGGGTCAATCTGAAACAACTCACCGTCCTGTATATAGAACACCGTTCCGAAATGCCTATAAATATACATATACTCTTCATACCAGTAGTCAAATACTCCAATTTTGGTGGTTGGTCTTACAAATACTCCAATTGTTCCATCATCATCTAATGTCGTTAAATATGCACGTACAACGCCATCATAATCTGCCATAAATGCCTTCAATGCCACAGCAAAAGGGTGGGGCAATGTTGTGCCATCATCATATTCAAAGGGTGTTTTTTCTGCAACCTCGGCATTGACAATGGTTTCTTCCACTTCAACCGGGATTTCTTGCGGCATAATGGGTTCCCTCGGCATGTACGGTTCATATTCTGCATTATCGAAATACACCGCTTTACTTCCACCGCCGCAAGATACAAGGGAGAACAAAATAATAGCCACGAAGAGTTGTAAAATAATTTTTCTCATAAATTCTCCCTTCGTCCAAAATAGAAGTTGTTTTCGATAAATCATAGCACTTCTATTGTATTGAGGTCAACATGAAAACCGGGGCTATTTTGCCAAGCATTTAAACTCTGCTTAGAAAAATAGCCCCGAAACATGTTTACTTACCCTTTTTTTCTGGCGTTACATCTGCAAGAGCTTCAGCCACTGTGTTGGGCTTTTCGGCCGTAGCGCCTTTTAGCACATCTATTAGGTTTATACCTGTTAATGCTTCAATGGTTTCTGGTAGCTGGGCTACTATATCTGTTACATAACCTGCTACTTTGGATGCGCCAGCAGGCTTGCCGTTGCCTCCGCCGCCTTGGTCTATCACTACGATTTTTTCTGTGCGGGAGATTGGCTCTGCTACGTTTTTGGCTATTTCTGGCAGGCGTTCTATCATCATTTGGATAACGGCTGCATCGTTGTATTGTTTGAAGGCTTCGGCTTTTTTCATCATGGCTTCGGCTTCTGCTAGGCCGCGGGCTTGTATTGCTTCGGCTTCTGCTTGGCCTTGTGCGCGGATTGCGTCTGCGCGGGCTTGGCCGTCTAGTTTTACGGCTTCTGCATCTGCCTGGGCTTTTGTTACATGCTCGTATTTTTTAGCTTCTGCTAGCTGCTCTTGGCGATATCTGTCTGCGTTGGCCTGTTTGTTTACAGTGGCGTCTAGTTCTTTTTCTTTGCGCTTGGCTTCTTGTTCTGCCAATTCTGTTTCGCGTTGGCGGCGCAGTAGCTCTACTTGCAGTTCTGTTTCGGTTACTTCTTTTTTTACTTTGTTTTCTTCAATTTGGTAGGCGTTGTCTGCAATGGCCCGAGCGGCTTCTTGCTCGCGGCGGTAGGCTTGCACTTTTAGCTCTTTTTCTTTGTTGGCTTCGGCCACTTTGGTTTCTGCCAAAATTTTTGCCTCTGCCCCTAAGCGGTTGGCTTCTGCTGTTTTTACAACGGTTTCGCGTTCTGCATCTGCCTCGGCAATTTGGGCGTCGCGCTTTACTTCGGAAATCCGCTTGCGGCCTAGGGCAACCAGGTAGCCGTTTACGTCGTCTATGCTCATTACGGTGAAAGCCTTGATTTCAAGCCCCATTTCTGCAAGGGAGATTGCAGCGTTTTCTTGCACTTCGCTGGAGAATTTATCCTTGTCTTGATAAATTTCTTCCACTGTCATTTTTGCAATTATTTCGCGCAGCTTACCTACCAGCACATAGCTGGATTGTGTGGCGATTTCTGCGGCGGTTTTGTTGGTATCGCCACGGAAGAACTGCTCCACGGCAGAATAAATGGATTCCTTATCAGATTTCACTTTTACAACCGCCACGCTTCTTACAGTTACAGGAACGCCTTGGCTAGAGATGGCATTGTCTATATCCAGTGGGATTTTGATGTTCTCTAGGGAAATTACGTCGTATCTTTCTAGCATGGGCACGACTAGCCCGCCGCCGCCGGAAATTATCCTTTTGCGAAGGCCGGTGATTACTGCCGCTTTGTTTTGCGGGATACGCTTCCACAGCATAATAACTAAAATTACCACGCCTATTATCGCTACAAGAGCTATTATCGCAATCATGATTGGCTCCATTTTTACTCTCCTTTTTTTATTTATTTCTTTCGAAATCATGTTTTTGTGATGTTAGAAAAATGCTACTCATAATCTTGAGTTTCGAACATTCTTTTTACAAAATAAGTGCCGCCCTCAATGTAAACGATTGCTACATCTTCGCCGTTTTTAATTTCACCTCCGTCTTCGCTTTTTGCGGGGCTTGTAACCACCGAGCCACTTATGTTGTATCTTATTTTCCCGTACCCGTTTGGTAAGATGGGGGAGATTACTTTGGCTGCGGTGCCTACAGCTTCTTGCTTGCTGAAAGTGCTTGTATTTTGCGCCCTATGTAAGGGCAGTATAACTAAACTATAGACCAGGCCAGACGCCAAAATCCCGCCGCCTACGCTAAACAATAAAATAAGGGCCTGGCTAAACACATTGTCATCCCGCCCAGAGAGTATCATACCCGCCGCGCCGGTTACTATCAAAAATACCGCTATAAGTTTGGGCTGAAGGAATATCAATGGCCCGCTGCTTCCGTCAATGTCTATTAAAGAGCTAAAAACAAAGGATATTATTACAAAACCAACACCTATAATAAAAAATGCTAAGTACATATTATCACATCCTTTAAGCCGATTATGCAGTAATGGTGCGTTGTTGTCAAATAAGAGGCCTGCTATAAATAGTTATATGTTTTGTTGGCCAAAATTTAACCAGTTTTTATTAAAAACTTTGCGGATTGAAATAAATGGCTTATTTAGCGGGCTTTTAAACCAATCGATTGGATTAAATTGGCAAAAACATCGTTTTTATGCAAAAAAATGGTACCATACGGTACCATTTTGGCAAGATTATGGTACCGCATGGTACCATTTTCACATTTTACAGTAGACTTCTTCCGAAATTATGCTTTTTAATTTCGGAAAAGTTGCATTTGAAAGCCCAAAAATTAAGTTTTTTGATGAAATTTTTCGAAGTTAAACCAAAAAAAACGGGCGGCAGGTCATGCCAGGTTCGCGAAGCTAACCTTATAAAAAATTTTGAAGATGTGGCAGGCAAAGCCTCTGATGGTTTTAATAATGCTTTTCAATAACCCCCATCACCGTATTCGTCCAGTTTATCAAGTTCTGCGGCTTGTAGGTTACAGTGCTTATGTCTTTTAGGGTGAATTCGTATGGGCAGTTGTATTTTTTGCATAGGTTTATTATGTTGGTTATCTCTTGGCGCACGGCTTCTTCGTTGAAGTTGCCGGATACATGGGCTGGGTTGGGTTTGAAGGCATACACGTAGTCTGGGCCTATTTGTTCTGCGCATGATTCTGCGTTGGCCCAGGGGCTTACGCCTATTTTACGTAGGTTGGGGATGGTTTTTAGTTTTTTTATTTTTTTGTCTAGGGCCTCGCAACAGCCGTAGTATACTAGGCCGCATTGTTCCCAAATGGGTTTTACGTAGTCTAGTTCAAATTCTTCCCACATTTTTGGTGATATTTCGGTGAAAAGTTGGGCTGCACCGCGCATCCAGGTGTTTTTTAGGGTGGTTTTTTCGCCTTCCTTTGTTGCCAGGCCAGAAACGTACGGAACGGTGCAGTGGAGGTTTTCTATATTGGTATCTAGCAGGCCGTGGGTTTCCATCTGTTTCATCATGGATAGGCCAAAATCCGTGAAGCGGCGGATTGTGGCATGCATAAGCTCTGGCGTGTCTACCAAGCCCATCATCATTTCGGTAACACCGCGAAAGCGTGGGATTTGATCCCATGGAACATGGTAGGGGTAGTGGCCGCGCAGCTTCACGGGTAGGATATCACCCAGGATTTCTTCCGCGAAGGCTACTTTGGCAGCATCTGTATCTGGGGTGGGGGTTAGGATGGGCTCTTTTAAAGCCAGCACTTTTTCCATGGTGTCTAGCTGGTCTTTGTAATGGTGGGATGCTATGTTGTTTTTGTCGTCTGTGGCCACCACGCTTTCCTTAATGGAAATGCCCATGCCGGTGTTGTGGAAGCTTTTTAGAATATAGTAATACGGCTCTACTACTGCATCTGCCTGGATATATTGCCAGCGGCACAGGGCCGCCCGGAGGAAATGCTCCATGCCGCGGGCGGCTTCATCTTCGCAGGTGAGACGCATGTTGCCGTCTATGTCCATTTCATGCCATGGGATTTCGTGAATCCATACCATGGGGCGGCTTTGACGCAGGTCGTTTATATCCTGCCCGCGCTGGTAGCGTTCTGTATTGGCTGGGTGGGCTGCGTTTTCTGCATATTTTTTTGCCAGCTCTTGCAGGGTGGCCTTGTCTTTGCTTGTGATTTTCATGGGTTGCCTCCTATTTCACTAGAGTTCTTTTGAAATTGCAAAAAACGCAACTACAGAAGAAGCAAAAGATTGAAAATGTAACTTTTCCGAAACCTCCTACGGGAATTTCGGAAGAAGTCTACTATATCACTTAAACATCCCCACTAGCTTATCCACCGTCATGGCCTCGCGTTCTGGGCCGGATAGGTCTTGGATTATTTTGCCGTTTTCTATCATTAGGGTGCGGTTGCCTAGTTCTAGGGCTTGGTGCATGTCGTGGGTTATCATTATTGTGGTGATTTTTTCTTCTTTTATTATGGCTTCGGTTAGTTTTAGCACTTTGTCTGCGGTGGCGGGGTCTAGGGCTGCGGTATGTTCGTCTAACATTAGTAGTTTTGGGGTGCAGATTGTTGCCATAAGCAGGGTAATGGCTTGGCGCTGGCCGCCAGAAAGTAGTCCCATTTTGGTGCGCAGGCGGTCTTCTAGGCCTAGGTCTAGAAGGGCTAAGCGCTCTTGAAAGAGGCTTGTTAGGTTTTTGCCCACACCAATGCGAAAGCCCAGCCGCCTGGCGCGGCCATAGGCTAGAAATAGGTTTTCTGCAATTGTCATGTTGGGGGCTGTGCCCTTCATGGGGTCTTGGAACAAGCGGCCGATATCGCGAGAGCGCTTATGTTCTGGCAGGAAGGTGATGTCGCGGCCGTCTAGGGTGATACTGCCGCTGTCTGCCAGGTACACGCCAGAGATTACGTTCATAAGGGAGGATTTGCCGCCGCCGTTGCTGCCTACTAGGGTTACAAAATCGCCTTTTGGCAGGGTTATGCTAATGTCGTTTAGGGCGGTGCGTTCATTTACTGTGCCTATGTTAAAGGTTTTGGTTACATTTTTAAATTCCAGCATTATTTTTTCGCCCTCCTTTTTAGCATAAATAGCGACCATTGGTTTTTGATGGCGGGGTAGGAGATTGCGATTACAACTATGATGGCGGATACCGCACGCAGGTTCATTGGGTTGAAGTTGAAGGTGAGGGCGAAGGCAATGATAATCCTGTAAACAACTGCGCCTACGGATACCGCAAAAACATTCCAAATAACGCCGCGCCGCCCGAAGATGGCCTCGCCAATGATAAGTGAGGCCAATGCCACAACCACCATGCCCACGCCCATGTTGATATCTGCAAAGCCTTGATACTGGGCAATTAAACCACCGCATAGGGCGGCAATGGCGTTGGCAATAGCCAGGCCTAGGGTTTTGGTGAAGGTGGAATTGATGCTGGATGCGCGTACCATTTCTTCGTTATCGCCGGTGGCGCGAACAGACAGCCCCGTGCGGGTGTGGAAGAACAGTACAAGTAAAGCCCCAACCACCACAAGCACAAGCAGCAGCAATACAACGCGCCTGTCTATGCCTGTAAATTGGGCGAAATATGAAAAAATCACTTGGTCGCGGCGTAGGGGGATATTTGCCCGGCCGCCCATAATATGCAGGTTAACGGAATATAATGCTGTCATGGTGAGGATACCTGCCAATATGGGCTGCACCCGTAGCTTTGTTTGCAAAAGCCCGGTGCAAATCCCGGCCACTGCCCCGGCCGCAACAGCCATAAGCAGCCCAAGCATAGGTTGCCCCATAACAACAAATACCGCCGAAACCGCTGCCCCGGAAGTGAAACTACCTTCCACGGTAAGGTCTGGCACACCAAGAACCCTGTAAGATACGAAGATACCCATGGCCAGCAAAGCAAAGATTATCCCAAGTTCCACCGCGCCAATGAAGGCTACGAATGACATAAGTTGCATATTAGTTCCCCTCGAAAATTTCTACATAATCTGGTAGGTCGTTTATATCTATGCCTAAGGCTTCTGCGGTTGCACGGTTAACTATTGTACTAAATTCTGTAAGGCCTACGGTTGGCACTTGGTAAATTGGCGTGCCAGCCAGGATTTGGCTAACTTGTGCGGCTGTCATTTTGCCCACTATTGCGTAATCTACACCCACAGTGGCTAGGCCGCCATCGAAAACCATGGAATCTGCCCCGGTAAACACCGGAATGCCAGCGTTTATAGCAACATCTGCCAGCACGGGCATAGCCGCGGCCACAGTGTTGTCTGTAGGTACAAATATTGCATCTACCCTGCCCACAAGGGAGAGGGCAGCCTGCTGAACTTCACCAGTGTTGACAACTGTGATTTCTGCGTAGCTGAGCCCGCGCTGGGTGATTATCTCTTTGGCTTGGTTGATTAGTGAAACAGAATTTGACTCGCCAAGGTTATATATAAGCCCAAAAGTTGTGGCTTCCGGCACAAGAACAGCAGCAAAATCAAACACCGCATCTACTGGCAGCGCGTCAGAAACCCCGGTAAGATTACGGTCTGGGCTTTCAAAACTTGGCACAAAACCTGCGCCTACAGGGTCTGTGATGGCAGAAAAAACTATGGGAATCGTGCTTGTTTGGTTGGCAGCCGCATGGGTGGCCGGTGTGGCAATGGTTACAATAACGTCCACATTATTGCCTATAAATAGGTTGGCGATATCCGTGAGTGTGGCCATATCTGCGCCAATACCCACCCTATGGTCTATGTTCACATCTGTGTAACCCAGGCGATGCATTTCTTCTACAAATGACTCCCGCACCAGGTTTAATGCCGGGTGGTCCATCATTTGAATAATGCCCACGGTCATGCCGTCTGCATTATTATCGTCTGGCGAACAACCACTAAACATAACCGGCATCGCTAAAAGTAGTAACATAATTAAAAATTTCATTTTATGCCTCCTTCAAAAATTTTGTAATATATCCTGTGATTATCTCATTGTTATGGTCTAATTGTCAAGAGTTTAAAACCGCCAGAGGCTTCGCCGTTCATGCTTCCATCCGCTTTCTATAAGGCTTGCTTTGCGAACCAGACATTTTGTACTGCCCGATTTTCTACGGTTATATTTAGAAAAAAGCAGGCCAAAAAACTTTAATTTTACATGAAAAATGAAAAATGCGTAAGTTTAGCGGGTTGTGAGGTTTTTGAGTAGCTAAATCGTGGCAAAAATGGTGCTTTTTAATGGAAAAATGGTACCATATGGTACCATTTTGGTAGGATTATGGTACCGTATGGTACCATTTTTGTCTGGGCGGTGGTTTTGGTTTGGTATAGTAGACTTCTTTCGAAAAAGTTTCATTTTTAATCCATAGGATGTTTTGGTGGGGAATATGACAAAAAGGCAGGCATTGCGGCGTTTTGATTGATTTTCTCATTATTTTGCAGCAGACTGTATCCCTTTACGCAACCCGGTCACGAGGCGTACACAAACGTGTATCTGCATGTTCACGATGCCGCCCTCCGCCAGGAGCTGTAGGGTTTTGACAAAACGGATGGAGAATTATATAATTGAGGAAGCTTGTGTTTTTTGGAGGTTTGTATGAAGCAGTTATGGGCAGTTTTTGTTGGGGCGCTTTGTTTGATATTTTTTGGGGCATGTTTTGCGTTGCCGGTGGAAGAGCCCACTTTGCCATCGCCGGTTATTAATATCCCAGACCCACCGCCCATGCGTACTGTGGTGGTAGAGCGCGGAGATATTGCACGCACCAGCAGTGTCCGTACCACGCATATGCCGCTGCGGCAGGAAGCTTTCCAGTTTAATGTGCATAACCAGCGGATTTTAGGGGTGTATGTGCAGGTTGGAGACGATGTGGCCGCTGGCGATATTTTGGCAGAAATTGAGAACCCAGCAGTTTGGGAGGAATTGGAAAGAGTTCGCCGGGACGAGGCTATGCTTTTGCTACAATTAAGCCAGCTTGCCCAGCGCCATGAGTTTGCCCTAAACCAAGCCTACGAAACGGGAAACCCCGTAGATGATACCAGTTACATAAGAGAACAAGAACGCCTAGCCGGCCAGCTAGGCCTAGTAAGAATCCGCCTAGAAAACCTAGAACGTGATTCAGAAATGCTGGTAATCCGTGCCACTTTTGATGGGGTGGTGGTTTTTGCGTTAGGAATATCGGGCTTTACCCTTTCCCAGGTGGGGCAAAATGTGGTTACAATTGCAGACCAAGGCACACCTATTTTCCGTATGCTAGGCTGGGATGCAGATATAATTGAGGTAGGGCAAGTTTATTCAAAAACAATTGGGCTAGAGCATTTTTATGTAGAAGCCATAGACCCAGACGCAGAGGGCATAACCCGCCCGACGCAAATAGGCGAGCCGCAATCGGAAGCATTTTTCCGGCTGCTTGGCACAGAAGCCCCAGTGATAGGCAGCGGCACATTAACCTTCGTTAACATAGTCCACGAAAGCGTGGAAAATGTACTTGTTCTGCCAAACCCCGCAATAAATAGCTCTCCAGACAGGACATTCGTTTTTGTGGTAGAAGATGGCTTAAACACCATGCGAGATATTGAAATAGGCATGACAGGTGACGGTTTAACCGAGATTATATCAGGCTTAAATGAAGGGGAGGTGGTGTCGTATGGCACGGTGTTCGTGGACAGAAGGCCGGGAATGTAAGCCCCAAAGCTTCTTTGGCATAATTACAGCCTGCGTCAAGGCCGTGGCGTTGTTGCTGCTGGTATTTGCTTTTGCAGCCTGCGCGGTAGAAGAAGTAGAATCGCCAACGCTTATCCGCCCGGCAGTGGCGGAAGTTGTGACAATAACTGTAGAGCGTGGCGATGTATTTAATATATCTGCCAGGCGGCAGGGTGTCACGCGGTACCTATCCCAGCCTGTTTTTTTCGAGAACCCAGTGGGCGCATTTGATGAATTTCATGTGCGGCCGGGTGATTTTGTTACAGCAGGCCAGCTTCTGGCCAGCCTAGACAACGAACGCCTAGACGAGCAAATTGAAGAACAGTTAGAAACCATTGCTACCATGCGGCATAACCACGCCGTAGCCTACGAGCTAAGGCAGCTAGACATAGATATAATGGTGCTAGACCATGGCCAGCGGCTAATGGCAGCTGCCCATCTTTGGGAATTCGAAATGCTAGAAACCGTGGAATTTAACATAGAACGTGCAAGGCTAGAGTTGCGCCAGCAACAAGAGCGCCAAGCATTACAAATGGAAGCCGCTGAAGCAAGGCTGCATCAGCTACAAAGCCGTCGCGGGCAGATATATCTGCAAGCCCCCATGGACGGCCAAATTGTAATGCTCGCGCCAGTTTCACGGGGTTCTAACCTATTTGCTGGGCAGCATGTGCTTTATATAACAGACACTAGCGAAGTTATTATTGAGGCGGTAAACCTGCCATCCTACGATTGGCCGCCGCCACCAGGCGCAGCAGGCCCACGCCCGTCAGAACATTGGATTCCAGTCTCTGTTCGCCAAGCAAATTATATCTACGCCAGGATAGACGATAGCCTAGAATGGGTTGCCCTTGAATATATTGAAGTGCCCAGCGAAGACCGAAATGTCTCGGGTGTTCCAAGTCGTGTGCGCTTTAGGCTTGCCAGCGGCCAGCCCTTAACCGCTGGCAGCTACGCAGATATTATGATGTACACCCAAATGTTTTACAACGTGCTTCGCATCCCTTCCAATGCGCTTTTTATCGAGGCGATTGGGGGATATTCCTATGTATACCGCATTGTAGACGGCGAGCTGGTTTACACGCCCTTGGTGCTGTATGGCAACACCGGCGTTTTCGCTGCGGTGCGCTCGGGCTTAGAGGAAGGGGATGAGATTTTTGTCAGGCCGTAAATTTATTCTTCTTTTGATTTTATCGCTGTTTATGTTAATTTCCTGCGCCGAATACGACGAGCCAGAAGTGGATGTAATCTCTGTGCTGCTGGCAGAAGGCATTTTGGCGGCCTTCGAGCCGGGCGAAGTGCAACAAACCAGGCATAACCTAACCCAAGTCACAAGGGGCGACTTGATACCCACTTGGAATATCACCTTAGATGTGGTGTTTCCCAGGTTCGAAACCATAAGGTTTGAAGTAGAAAATATCACCCCTGGTGGCGCGCATATCCCCTCCGAAGCCTGGAACTACGCCCGTTTTTCTGGCTTTCCATGGCGTGTTGGCGATCTAATTGAAGAAGGGGAGCTAATAGCAGAACTATCCTACGAAATGCCGCTGATAATAGATATGCTACGCATAGAGCTAGATATCGAAGAATTTGAACGCAACTTTGAAGTTAACTACCATAACCGCGTAAACGAAATAGCCCAGCTAGAAATAGAACTAGAACTAGCAGACCAATGGGAAATGGCCGCCCTGCGCCTAGCCCGCGCAAAAATAGGCTTTCAGCAGTTCTTAATAGACTCAGATGATAGGCGCGAATATTTTGAAGAACGCCTAGAATATTTTAGCAGCCGCTTCCAGCCAGAGCGCCTATACTCGCCGGTTACGGGGCGGGTGCTTGTACACACACCACACACCCAGCCAGGCTGGTACCGCTACCTACCAAACCAACAATGGGGCGGTAATATAGTGGGCCGCCGCGTAATGGTTCTAGTGGACGAAGAATACTATCATTTTGAAGCCGAAACATACCTGCACGCCCTGCGCTATGGCGAAATAGTGCCAGTTCAGGCAGTGGGCGCGCAAGTGTTCATGGACCGCTACGGCCTAGACCTGACCTTCCACGCCAGGGTAGTTAGCGACCCACTAGCCACCGAGGGCTCAAGAACCGGACGCGACCATCGCATAATCCTGCTACCCGCCTGCGAAGAAGAATATGCAACCTTCCGCGAAGAGGTAGCAATGTTTGAAGACAATTTCTTCAGCTTCCAAAACCAATTCTCCCTGCGCGCTTTAGTAGACATCCCCGTGGCACTAGACGCCGTAATAGTAGACTCCCGCGCGGTACAAACCCAAGGCAACCAAAGTTTCGTACGCCTATACGACAACGGCATAATAACCCGCCGCTATATAGAAGTAGGCGAAACCCTAGACATCCGCACACAAGTATTATCCGGGTTAGAGCCTGGCCAGCGGGTTGTGATGTAGGGATGTAAGGCTATCAGAGGCTTCGCCGGGGTGTGCCTCCACTTCTTTTTTTGGAAAAAGAAGCAAAAAAACTTAGCAAAGTATTAAAGTTTTTGCCCCGCTTTTTTCAAAAAGCGGGTGGGTGTGGGCGAAGCTCACGGTTTTAATATAAAGGAGACAATATATGCTCGCATTCCTATGGCGCAAGATGTGGAAAAATAAATGGATGATGATTTGCCTGCTTATAGGCAATCTTCTTTTGGTTGGGATTGTGGCTGCTACGCCGCTGTATATCAATGCTACCATGCGGCGTATTTTGCATCAGGAGTTTCGCAATTTTCAAATAGAATATGAGACCCATCCGGCGCTTATGTCGCTAAGTTTTGATTTCAACAGAGTGCCAGCGGCAGATAGGATGCAGTATTATAGGGATACTGTGGATGTTTATGCGCCGTGGATTTTGTCGGAGCTTGGCGTGCCTGTACTTACTACGGTGCGGCAGTACGCACTTACGGGCTGGGCGCTGTTTCCGTACCCGCCAATAGACCTGCATCCAGTGCCACGTACGGTAAACATAGTAGGAATTGACGGTGGTTTCGATAATGTAGAGATTTTGCACGGACGGCTGCCTGTGGCCGGGCTGGTTAATGGCAATACCATAGAAGTAATTGCAACAGAGCAATCGCTGCTTACCAACCATATGCTGTATGGTGGAATGCTGCGTACACATGGTGTAGACCATCAGATAGATCAGCTTTATGTGCATGTTGTTGGTATTTACGAGCTTACGATAAATTCTAGCGAGTTTTGGTCGCTTAGCGGTGTTGACCATCATTTGAACAATTTCCTTACTGCGCCAGATGTGATAATGGATAATTTCATAGATGGCTACGACCCATCCTTCAGAATAATAAGCGAATGGCATCATTTGCTGGATTACAGGGCAATAACCTCGGCTAACGCCCAGCATTATATAGATGCGCTGGCAGCCTTTCACGACCGCTTCGACGACGGCCGCCGCCCACCAAGATATTTTTACGAGAATTTTAGCCAGATTATTTACCAGCATACCCACCAGGCGGGGCGGTTAGCCATCACGCTTTGGGTGCTGCAAGTGCCTATTTATGTGCTGCTGGCTTTTTATATTTACATGGTAAGCCGCCAGATTTTGCAGCTAGAGCAGAACGAGATTTCTGTTCTAAAGAGCCGTGGCGCAAGCCGCCCACAAATTTTGGGGCTGTATGCGATGCAGGGCTTTTTCGTGGCGGCCATATGTTACCCGGCAGGGCTTTGGCTTGGGGTGCAGCTATGTAGAGTTTTGGGCGCGTCTAGCGGGTTCTTGTATTTGGTGCAGCGTACGGCAATCATAGTAGAAATTACGCCAGATGTGCTTATGATTGCCGGCTTGGCCATGCTGCTTTCGTTTCTGACAATGTTCTTGCCGGTTATAAGATTCTCCAAAGTGGGGATTGTTGATCATAAGCGCAGCCGCACAGGAAGCGTGAAAAAACCAGCGTGGCAGCGTTTTTATTTGGATGTACTTTGCCTTGGCGTGGCCATTTATGCGCTGTACAATTTTAACCAAAGCCGTGAGGCCATGGCGCAAACCGTTACAGATGCCCAATCTGTAGACCCGCTGCTTTACTTAAGCTCTTCGCTGTTTATTATGGGGCTGGGGCTGCTTTGCTTGCGGGCTTTTCCGCTGTTTGTGCGGCTTATCTATAGGCTGGGGGCTAGGTTATGGTCGCCGGCTACTTATGCGTCGCTTATAAAGGTTGTGCGTTCTGCAGGCGAAGAGCAGTTTATCATGATATTCTTGCTATTTACCCTAAGCGTGGGTACTTTCAGTGCCCAGGCCGCCAGAACCATCAATTTGAACAACGACCATCAAATCCGATACCTGGCCGGCGCAGATTTGACCTTCCAAGAGCATTGGCGCAGTATCTCTACCATAACCGCCGCAGGAACGCAAACAAGATTTATGCCGCCAGATTTCGAGCGTTTTACCCATTTTGACGAAGTGGATGCATTGTCTAGGGTGCAGCGGCAGGAAGTTACCATCTCTGACACCACCGTAGAGCTGATGGGCATCGAAACTCACACTTTTGGCGACACAATTTGGTTTAGGGATGACTTGCTACGCACCCATATTAATAACTTCCTAAATGTGCTTGCCACCAGAAATGACGGTGTGCTGCTGTCCGATAACTTCCGCACCATAAGCGGCGTAGCCCTGGGTGACACCATCACATTCACCAATACCCACGGCGTAAGCGCCCGTGGTATTGTAATGGGCTTTGTAGAGCATTGGCCGGGTTTTGCGCCGGTGCAGCGTGTGGAAATTGACGACAATGTGGTAGAACTACCGCAATCCCTGGTGATTGCCAACCTTGGGCATTTGCAAAGCTCTTGGGGTGTGCAGCCCTATCATATCTGGATGCGTACCAACACAGAAACAAACCGCTTTTTCTATGATTTTACAGACTATCATCGCATCAATATAATAGAATTTACAGACGCCAAGGCGGATTTAGTTGACAGCCGCAGCGACCCAATACTACAAGGCACAAACGGCGTACTTACAGTCGGCTTTATTGTAACATTGCTAGTATGCTTTACTGGCTTCCTTATTTACTGGATTTTATCCATAAAATCCCGCGTGTTGCAGTTCGGTATCTTCCGCGCCATGGGAATGAGCATGCGCGGCCTCCTTGGCCTACTAATAAACGAGCAAATATTCATCACATTCACCGCAATAGCCATAGGCGCAGTGGTGGGCGAAATAAGCGCAAGGCTTTTCGTGCCGCTAATCCAAGTATCCTACACCGCAGCCCAGCAAGTAATCCCACTAATGGTAGAAACCGAAGTGCAAGACTATATAAACCTATACACCGTAATAGGCGTAATGGTAATCCTATGCTTAGCGGTATTAGGAATGTATATCTCCCGAATAAAAATCGCCCAGGCTATCAAGCTGGGTGAAGATTAGGATATAAAACTGTTAAAGGCTTCGACGATTACACCTCCAAAAATTCAAATTAAAAAAACTCTAATATTGGGATAAAACACAAACCCAATGTTAGAGTTTTTTTGATAAAACTTTTTTCCAAAAAAGTTTTGTAATTGTGGTCGGCGAAGCTGGTGGTCTTGTCCTTTATCCTCACTGCTCCATTTGCCTGCCTAGGAAGCTTGCGGCGTTTGCTGCCAGTTTACCTTCTACTTCACCCATTTTTTTGTCTGGGGATAGTAGAACTACTGCGCCTAGAACGTCGCCCTCGCAGATTATTGGGGCTATGAATTGGTTGCTGTAGGTTTTTGGGTCGTCGTCTTCTAATACGGGCACGAAGGCGGCGTCGTTTCTGTTGGCGGATAGGGAATTGCGGCCATTTATGGCTTTTTCAAGTTCGCTAGAGATGTTTTTGTCTAGGAATTCTTTCCTTGCGCCGCCAGAAACTGCAATTATTTGGTCTTTATCAACGATACAGGTGATATGGCCGGAAGTTTGGCTAAGGGTTTCTGCAAATTCTTTTGCAAACGCGCCAAGTTCGCCAATTGGTGAATATTTTTTTAGGATGATTTCCCCTTCTCTATCAGTGAAGATTTCTAAGGGGTCACCTTCGCGGATGCGTAATGTTCTTCGTATTTCTTTCGGAATAACCACCCTGCCAAGGTCGTCTATCCGTCTTACAATACCGGTTGCTTTCAATGTTGTTCCTCCTTGTGATGTTTATGATGGCCGGCTGATACTAATCCCGTTTAAAACAAAGCTTGCAGATGGAAGCTTCATGTCGCTGCACGGGGCGTTTTGGCCGGCAGCGAACATTGTTTTTAAATGAGGATTTGTATTACGCCATAAAATCATTTGCATGAACTTAACATATTATCTGTAAAATTTGCATGAAATATACAATTATTATTTATAGGAAACATTGATTAATCATTTGCTGGCATATGCCACTTCCCGTAAACACGCCCAAAGCCGCGTATTTACTGCGGTGAGGCATAGCTCACGGTTAGCCAATGTTGCCTAGGATACGACCATCTGAGCCAACTTTGTGAAAGCCGCGGCATCGTTAACGGCCATTTCGGCCAGCATTTTGCGGTTGATATCAATGCCAGCTTTCTTAAGGCCATGCATAAACTGGCTGTAGCTTACGCCATTGGTACGTGCTGCTGCGTTGATACGAGCAATCCATAACCGGCGGTATTCGCGCTTGGTTTGCTTCCTACCAGCGAATGCTGCCGCCATTGCGCGCATAACAGCTTGTTTTGCTGCGCGGTACTGTTTGCTTCTTGCACCTCTATAACCTCTTGCGAGTTTTAACGTCCTTTTGTGTTTAGCTTTGGCTTTTACTGCGCCTTTTATTCTTGCCATTTTTAATTACCTCCATTTTAATGGGGCGCTGCCCCAAACCCCGCCACTGCGCTTGGCAAAGCCAAGCTAGCCGCTTGAGGTGCGTGCTGTGCACGTAAATAGTATATTTATTAAAGCTTGTACATATTGAAGCGTGGCCTGCTGGCGGCGCTTCTGGTTTGTTTAGCCTTTGCCCTTAGGCGTAGGGCATCATTTGGCGTACTGCTGCTTCGTTGGTTTTGTCTACCATGCCCATTTTGCGAAGGGTCATTTTGCGTTTGGGGCTTTTTTTGCCTAGGATATGTTGCTTGTTTGCTTTTGGGTGCTTGAATTTGCCTGTGCCGGTTATTTTAAAGCGTTTGGCTGCGGCTTTTTTAGTTTTTAATTTTGGCATAATTAGTTGCCATTACTGGGCTTGCCCGTTAATGGCTTCCTCCTTTTTCTGTTCTCGTTCTAGTTTGTCTTTTTCTTGCTGGGTTTTGGGCGATAGGAACATAGCCATGCTTCTGGCTTCCATTTTTGGTGGTTTTTCTACATTGCCCAGGTCTGTTATCTTTTGAGTGAAGTCGCTCATGATGGTGTAGGCTATTTCTGTACGGCCAAGTTCCCGGCCGCGGAAGCGGATAGTTACTTTAACTTTATCGCCGTCTTTTAAGAAGCCACGGGCTTTTTTCACCTTGACCTCGATGTCGTGGGTGTCGATGTTTGGCGACAGCCTTATTTCTTTAATGTCAACGGTGCGTTGTTTCTTTCTTGCTTCCTTTTCCTTTTTGGACTGCTCGAACTTGAATTTAGAATAGTCCATGATTTTGCACACTGGCGGCTTTGCCGTTGGCGAAATCTTAACTAAGTCCAAGCGTTTTTCGTCTGCAAGATGCTGCGCGTCGCGGCTGGACATGACACCTAGCTGCGTGCCGTCTGCGTCGATTAGTCTAATCTCGCGGTCCCTAATCTGCTCGTTAATCATTAAATCGGCTATAACTATTCAGCCCCTTTCATAATGAACCCGGAAAATACCAGGCCTTGCGCTACTTCAGAAAATAAAAAAAGCGAGCCATAAGCTCACCACAACCCGGCGAAAAAATCGCCCAAAGTGCTTTTTAATAAACACGACCCTTTAACACGGCTTACAAAACCGGCACGAGGGTGAGAAGTGGCTCTTCTGCTTTTGATGGAGTATAGCATTGTAATGGGAGAATGTCAACTATTATAGTCAGTTGATTTGTTTCACTAGACTTCTTCCGAAATTCCCGTAGGGGGTTTCGGAAAAGTTACATTTTCAATCTTCTGCTTCTTCTAAAATTGCGTTTTTTGCAATTTCAGAAGAACTCTACTATAAAACTGTCGGAGGCTTCACTGGTATCCCACAAACTTTAATAAGGGCTGAAAATGGTACCATACGGTACCATAAATCGGGCAAAATGGTACCGTATGGTACCATTTTTATGGCAAAAAACCCTCTTTTTGAAGACGACACAGGTGAAAAAGCCCGGAAATACGCTATTTTTATAAAAATAAAATATTAAAGTTTTTTTGCTTCTTTTTTTTCCAAAAAAGAAGGGGTGTCGAGGCAAAATTTTTGACGATTTTATTACAGTGAAATGATTCTAAAACGGTCTCGCCTGTGGCGGCGAAATGCCTGAAATACCTTGGGTTGGCGTTTCAGATGCCGCTTTGGCGAGACCGCTTCTAACTCATTTCACTATATCACTCTATCTCATAAGGCCAAGACATTATCCCGCCGAAGTTGTATACGTTTGTATAGCCCATATCTAGCAGCTTTTCTATGGCGTCTTGGCTCCTTACGCCGCTGCGGCAGTAGACCAGAACCATGTGGTTTTTGTAAGGTATCACGGTGGGCGCTTTGCTGTATATATCGCTTAATGGCAGAAGGGTTGCGCCTGGGATGTGGCCTGTGGCGAATTCGCTGTGGTTGCGTACATCTAGTATGATGGCCGCCGGGTTGGCTTTCATTTTTTCGCGTGCTTCGCTGGCGGATATGCGGCGGTTAACAGAGGTCATTTCAATCCCCCCAATATCGTCAGCAGGGCTTAATATAATCGCGGCCGGTATGGTGATGGCCAAGGTTATGATTATAAAAATCATGCTGCCTTTATTGAACATTGTCGTTACCTCCATAATATGCAGCCAGGGTTGTTTAGTTCCAAGCTTCTGGGATGAAAATATCACTGAAAGAATTCATTGCAAAGCGGTCTGTCATGCCTGCGATGTAATCTGCCACGGTTTGGGTGGGGTTGTTGTCCATGCGGGCGGTAAGTTCTGGCGGTAGTTTTTGCGGGTTTTCTGAATAATATTCAAAAAGCAGGCGCAGCATGGTTTGGATTTTATTGCGCTCCCTGTGGTGCAACAGCATGTTTGCGTATACATTTTCTGTAAGAAAGAGGCGCAGCTCGTTGGTGATTTTGGCCACATCTAGCGAGAATGAGATTTCTGGCTTGTTTAGGCTGTTTTCCACGAGGTTTTTAACCATAAAGTCTATGCGCTGGGAAGGGGTTTTACCCAGGGTTTCGTTTATATACTCGGGGAAATCTGCTGATGATAGGATTTTCGCGCGCAGGGCATCGTCTAGGTCGTGGTTGGTGTAGGCGATTTTGTCGGATATACGTACCACATGGCCTTCCAAGGTAGACGGGTTGCAAGATGTGCGGTGGTTTAAGATGCCGTCTATTACCTCTGCGGTAAGGTTTAGGCCACGGCCTTCATTTTCTAAATGCTCTACAACACGGGCGCTTTGCTCGTTGTGGCGGAAACCGCCGGGAAGCAGGGTGTCTAGAGCATCTTCGCCGGTGTGGCCAAATGGCGTATGCCCCATGTCGTGGCCGAGGGCTATTGCCTCGGTTAGGTCTTCATTTAAGCTTAACGCGCTGGCTATGGTGCGGGCTATTTGTGCCACTTCCAGGGTATGGGTAAGGCGGGTGCGATAATGGTCGCCCTCTGGCGAAATGAAAACTTGCGTTTTATGTTTTAGCCTGCGGAAGGCCTTGCAATGGGTGATTCTATCGCGGTCTTTTTGGTATTCTGTACGCAGGTCACATTTTTCGCTAGGGAGCTTGCGGCCGGCGCTGTTGATGCTTTTGGCGGCGTAGGGGCTAAGGTATGCCTGCTCTCGCTGTTCCTTATGTTCTCTAATGGTCATGGGAATCACCGCTTATTTTGTCAAATTTATAACCTGTACCCCATACGGTTTTAATGGCCCAGTTGTCGTTTTTGTTCATTTTTTCCCGCAGACGTTTTACATGAACATCCACGGTGCGAGTGTCCCCTGCAAAATCGTAACCCCAACAGGCAGAAAGCAGCTGCTCACGGGTAAATGGGCGGCCGGGGTGGCTGGCTAGGTAGTACATAAGCTCAAATTCTTTTGGCGGTAGGTCAAGCTCTTTGCCGTGATATATTAGGATTAACCGCTCTGGGTCTATTGTCAGGTTGGGCATTACAATTGCGCTGCTGGCGGTTGGGGTTTTGTTGTCAAACCGGCGCAAAACGGCCTTTACCCTGGCCACTAACTCCTTTGGCTCGAATGGTTTTACAATATAATCGTCGGCACCCAGCTCTAGCCCCAGCACCTTGTCAAATGTTTCGCCCTTTGCAGTTAGCATAATTATTGGAGTCTGGCTCATTCTGCGGATTTCACGGCATACCTGATAGCCGTCCATTTCTGGTAGCATAAGGTCCAGCAGCACCAATGAAGGAGCATATGTTGCAAATGCCTCCACTGCAACGCGCCCGTTATGTATTTCCCGGGTTTCGAAGCCTTCCTTGCGCAGGTACAGCGAAATAAGCTCGGCGATATGCTTATCGTCATCCACTACCATTATCTTTGTCATAAAATCACCTCGGCACCGATTTTTCCCATAAAATATCATACATTTAGACATTATTCAAGCACGACAAACGCATGAACACATAAACCACCCCGATATGGTAAAATAAGCCCAAAAAACGGGGTGTAGCAATGAATAACATAATACAATGGCTGGAAGCGGTAATCGACATGCGGCAGCAAGCA
>Ga0123355_10000955_pt1 | contig 40021 bp, 23 predicted proteins | sample TergutEmb28metaG_3_FD_89872 | JGI IMG/M metagenome (GOLD analysis project Ga0123355, IMG submission 89872) | Embiratermes neotenicus P1 segment gut microbial communities from Petit-Saut dam, French Guiana - Emb289 P1 | ecosystem: Host-associated > Arthropoda: Insects > Digestive system > Gut ...
ATGTTCCGCACGCATGTTGAAGATTTAGCGCAAGACTTGAATGATGACGGTTTCATTAACGTTTTAGATCAAGTTTTGTTGCTTAACAACTTCTTGCAAACGAACAGAATTGTTCAACATAGCGAGTTAGACTTAGTCCAAAACGAGATGGCGGAAACACCGCTACCTTTCGGTGCTTGGTGGTGGAGGCACGAAGAAATAGGAATGCAACATTTGGAATTTGCTGCTGAACAGGGGATAAACGAAATTTATATGTCAATGGGTTGGCGAAACAATCCTACAAATTGGCGTGAAGATACTGCAGAAATCATCAGTGCGGCACGAGAAAAAGGAATTGAAATTTACTATCTAACCGGAGATTGGGGTTGGATTCACAATCCGACCAGGCTTATTGAACGGCTTGAACAATTTGTATATTATCAAGAATGGGCTTGTGAGAACACTCGTTTTGCAGGCATTCATTTGAATGTTGAGCCACATCAAGACCCGACTTGGCGGAACGGAGACGCAAATCGACGAAACGAACTTTTGCAGTTATACATTGATATGAAAGTGCAAGTCACCGATATTTTCGGACCGATGGATTGGTCGATTCCCTTTTGGTGGAGATCACAAACGGCTTATCATTTAGTTGAGCATCGTGGAGAACCGGAATGGCTATATCGTGCGTCAATCATCGAAGCAGACCGCATATTTGTTATGTCTTATCGTAATACGGCGCAAGCTATGTATGATATAGCGCGACACTATGTTGAATTTGCAAACGAAATGGGGCGGCCGATATTTTTGTCGGCGTTGGCTCATCACGGAGGCGAAAATCCGGATCATAATCATGTGTTTTTCTATTTTCTCGGACATGAATATATGATGCGTGAATTAGCTTTGGTTCGCAAAGTCGTGAATCATCCTAATTTAGGGATTGCCATACACGATATACGAGGTTGGTACCGAATGTGGCAACGTGATTCTATAACACCGTCAATTGATTAGTGTTCGGCATGCTCCTGATAATTCAAAGTTTCTATTACAATATTAAAATTTAAAAATTTAGCACGGCAATTTTAAAAATTGCCGTGCTTTTTTAATATACACTTGGTGCATTTTGCTACAACGAGAATGTGTTGTCGAAATAGCAAAACGCCGCCCAAACTTTTCAATGAAAATCTTTGACTATACATAGTGTATCTCACTATCGTGCTTGGAATTTTTGTATTTAAGATATAAAAAACTATATCTTTGAACTTATAAAAACATACTTAATTTAATCCAATTCCGCAAGCATATCCAAAAGCTCCTGTGGAATTTCAAGCCCCACATCTTCCATTAGTCTGATTCTTTCTTCAAGCGCGTTTCGGTCTACAACGAATGATGTTCTTCTTTCCGAATTTACATAGCGGTCGGTGATAAGATTAACATCTGAGCGCGGTTCTCTTACATATACGCCGCCCGGAATTGACAACGCGCCGGGGTCGCCGCCCTCGCCGTCGAAATTGCCGCTTGTGTTGATTACAACAGTTTCGTCAATCCATTCAACTGAAAAATCAAGCAAAAACGCAATCGCGCGAAGCCGGAAAAAGTTGTTGCCGTCAATGTTGTAAGCAAGCATACTTTTCGGCTCGCCATCCACTATAAACCTTGTCAAAGACGCGCGCGGGGTTTGCCAACCGTCTGCACTGCCTGTCATTTCACTGCCAACCGGAGTGTATGGTTGTCCTCTGAAAATATATGCCGTATTTGTGTCCGCGTCGAAAGAAACATCAAACTGTGCTTCCGTGCCGTTCAAGACATACGCCAAATCACGCAATCGAAAATGATTAAATCCGTTGATAGTGTAAGCCTCAAACTCAAATTCAACACCATTGACAAGAACCGGGCTTGAAATCGCCGTTGCGAAAGCCTGTTCCATAGCTCCATTAATAATTCTGTCTTCATAATCTCTGCCTACGCCGTGATATTCAAGATTTCCATCAATCGGCGCTAAAGGCGTCCATGACATAATGCCATATTCAGTCCAAGCCATAGTTTCGCTAAGCGGAGTGTATTCTTCAAATAATACTTCAATGCTTATCGGTGAGCCTTGCTGCGGCAAAGTATCAACAGCAGGCCCAACGGTTACGGTAAGCATTCTGCCGTTCAAAAATCCGGCAACAGTCCATCTGTAACTCATATATTTCAGCATATCACGCACCATGTTCGGGCGGAAAACGCCGTCCGCGCCCCAGGCATATTCGCTTGTCTCGAAGTAAATAAGCGTATTTTCGTCAACGTGAATAATCAAGTCGCCCTCTTCGTTAATCATTGAAAATTCAACGCCATCCTGCTCAAATTCGTCAACAACATAGAACCGCGCAGTTATTCTGCTTGCATACTCAGGAACATAATAATCAATCGCGAACACTCCTATTGAACCTAACACCATAATTGCTACCAGCAATAATGCCATAAATTTTTTCATAACTTATCATCCTTTCAAAATTTAGATTTTAATGATTTCTATATTCAATCCATTTCCGCAAGCATATCAAGCAAATCTTGCGGCACTGCGATTCCGCGTTCTTCAAAACTTCTAACTCGCTCTTCTAATTGTTCTCTTGTCCACTCACCGTGTGGTTGAGTTGCATTTCTTTCCGGCAATTCGGACCCTTGAACAGCTTCCCGCCGTTCGTACACATAAGCGGGAATCTCCGGTCTTTCAGGTCTTTGAACCGCCTCTTGATTATGAGATTCGGGTCTTTCGGGCGGTCTTTGAACAGTTTCCCGTCTTTCAATCAATTCCGGCGGAATGCTTTCGCCCTGCTCGTCCATCCATCTAATTCGTTCTTCAAGGCTGTCTCGCGGGTCTCGCGGAGTGAAGTCGGACGGAAATTCCGGCACTCTGTCTGAAAGAGACCCAACTATATGCCCCGTTCTGCCCGCGAAAACAAGAGTAATGTTTTCGCTTTGCGTCGAGCCGTCGTTAAATGTTGCGGTTGCGTTAATAACAATATCTCGCGGTCTTGTAGTATTATCCCATTCCTCGCCGATAAAAAACAGCAAATCTTCGGTCATTTCTTCCGCTCGAATAGTAAAACGGTCGCCCAATATCTCAAAATCAGTGCCGAACAAAGCAACATTTCTGCTATCTGTGATAATTGACGGATTATTTGTCGGAAATACGATTACTCCGTTTTCTCGTGTGATATACTGCTTTGCGAAAAACCCAACATCGGTGCGAAACTCAATGCTTTGAATGTTTTCGCCAACTACACCGAGCGCGATATTAAGGAAAAGGTTTTCGCCGTCAAAGAATCCTCCCCAACTGCCTTGTCGATTCATTAAATCAATGTCAACCTCGCGCAACTCGACGGTTCCGTCAGTTCGAGGCGCCGTGCCTGTCGGCATAGTTCCTCCTCCCACGTCCGCCGACGCAACCGTTTGCATTTCCACAGCAAAGGCTATAAGAGAAAAACTGTTGTTTACATCGGGCGTAAAAAGATTTTGCCCGAAAATAAAGAAAAACAATACCGCCGCCGTTGTCGCAAGCGCAATAATCGGTCGCATTATAAAACGTTTATTCGCTTTCGGCGGAGCGTTGGAAAATGTGTCATTTTCAGCGGTTCGACGTTTAATTTCTTCAAGCACACGAACTTTCGCCGAAAAATCCGGCTTAATCGAATCGTAAGCCTGTTTAATCTTGTTATTGCTCATATTCCAACACCCCCTTTAACAAATTTCGTGCTTCCCACATTTGGTTACGGATTGTCGAGTGCGGTTTTTTGAGAATTTTCGCAATGTCCGCCGATGAATAGCCTTCGTAATAATAAAGATAAATCACATCTTTATATCGTGGCGGCAATTCCAAAATGGTTGTAAGCAGCTCGTTTTCGTCCGTCAAGTTTGACGATTCGATATGCTCGCAATCCGCAATATCTGCCGATTTTCGCCACCAATGTTTGAGAAAATCTTTGCACTGATTGATCGCAGTTCGCAAAAGCCACGCTTTTTCATGTTCAGCATTTTTGAACGTCGAAGCATTTTTCAGCAATTTTTCAAACACGCTTGCAACCATGTCTTCGGTATCAGCCTCATTTTTCGTATATGAAAAACAAACCCGATACACCGTTATAAAGTGTCGGTCATAGATTTCTTCAAATGTGCTACGTTCCTCGCCGCGCGCAAGCGAGAAAAATATCATCAGCTTCACACCCCTTCGTCAAGCCCTGCGTTGTCCTTTTCACTACTAATACGATTGAGTATATCAAAATGTCGGATAAAACATAAAAATTCATAAAAGATTTTTGCATATCTAATGGCAATTGGCTTTAAACATTGTAAATATTTGGTTAAATTATATCAGAAAAAAAAGAAAGATGTCAAGCGGATTATAAAAACCTCAACACTTATCCCATACTCCAATGCAACGTAAAGATGCCGTTCAAGTCCGGAGCGTCGAAGAGGGCGAACAACACTTTGAAAATCATACCGATAGACTAATGAAATTGCAAATTATTCCGCCGTAAGTTTACGCCGGAACGGTTGAGCGTACTAATCAAGCAACCCGAAAAACAGCTTGTAGCTGTTGAAAATGAGGTTAGGCTAACATTAGAACATAGGTAACCTTCAATAGAAATTAATGATTTTAATTTGTTTTTTTGTAAACAAAAACCCACTTGCTTTTTGTCAGAGTGTATGATATGATTTGTTTGAAATAATATCCTAATTTTTACAAATGCGAAATGCAAGGGGGGCGCTATGATTGCTTTATTTTTATCTTTGCTAAACGAAAGTGAAAAAAGTAAAATAATTCAAATTTATAATGAGTATTATGGTTTGATGATGCACAAAGCAAATGAAATATTAAATAATCGCGCCTTGGCTGAGGATGCCGTTTGTGAGAGCCTTGAAAAAATAATGCGGAACATTAGCAAAATAAATGATGTTCCTTGTTACAAAACTAAGTCTTATATCGTTATAATAGCGAGGAATACTGCGATTGATATTTTGAGGAAGAACGGGCGTGTTGATAAAAGTTTCGATATTGAAAATGAAATAATTATTGACGCCGCCCCATCTTTGCCCGATAATATGGTGAATATTGAGGGTTATAAGCAACTTTTCGATATTGTAAACTCGCTCCCTAATTCATTAAAAGAAGCCGCAACTTTGTCTTTTGTTCACGAATTCGATTATAATGAGATTGCAGAAATTTTAGGAATAAGCTATAACGCTGTCAAAACAAGAATATCTCGAGCAAGGGAAATCGCAAAAATCAGACTGGCGGGTGAAAAATATGGTACATAATTCAAATTCTAACAGAAATGAAAAACTGTTTGACGGAATGTTAAAAACAGCGCTTGAAGAATCTATGATTAGCGAAATGGAAACTTTGCCGAAACGTGAAGAATTAGACGAAATGTATCCTCGCTCTGAAATTTTTGATAAAAGAGTAATGAAAATTATAAACAGCGAAGAAAAAGTTTACAAAAGGAAGCGAAAAATAGAAACAATATATAAATTCGCCGCTGTTTTTATGGCTCTGATAATTGTCGCAAGTATTACGGTTTATAGCGTGGAAGCGTGGAGAATTAGGTTTATGAATTTCATTATAGATATAAGACAAGACCATACTGTTATTGATTTCAACGAAGAGCTTACGGGCGATGCTTTTAGAATGGATGAACTTTATCTTGGGTATGTTCCCGATGGGTTTAGGCTTGAAGAAAGCGCAGTTATGGGCGAACAATTATTTATATTGTTTGCAAATGATGATTTACACTTTATGATTATCATGAATGATATAACAGCAAGTTTGGCAATTGATACCGAGGATGCCAAAGTGCGAAGATTGGATATAAACGAATTCCAAGCATTTTTTAGCACGAATGATAATGTTAATATTTTAGTATGGCACGACAATGCTTATTCTTATACGATAACCGGAAATATAGATGAGGAAACTATAATAAGAATAGCGAAAAATATGGAAAGATAAAATTTTTAGAAAAATATTGTAATTTCTTGTTACCAAATATCACCTTCAATCGTTTTAATGTGTAGACGACATAAAACGAGGGGGTGATATTTTATGAGGAAAGGAATTTTGAAGAAGGTAACGGCACTGTTGATGATTGTTGCTGTATGTTTGGGTTCAATCGGAGCGTTCGCAACACCGATAGCGGAAACGGACTATTTGGAAATAGTTCCGCTTTGGACTCATATAGTTCTGACAAGTAATAATTTGCGAGATTTAGGCGGTGGGCGTTTGTCAATTCAAGGCGGCACAACAGTTCAGCTTGGATTTACAGCAGGGGTTACGGTTGAACTTCAACAAAACGGAAGAACGATAAGAACTTGGAGCGACGCAAGGGCGACAAATATAAACCTGGCAACCGAACATTTTGTCGCTCGCGGACATCAGTATAGGCTTAGGCTTACTCATACAGCTCGAAACGCCAACGGTGCAATTCTTGAAACTGTTGTAATGTATAGCCGCACGGTTGTGGTGAACTAATGACATTTTTAGCAAGACATAGTAATAAATTCTAACACAAAAGACAAAATTGATGTCTCCAATGGGTTAAATCAAGTAGTTTAGTAGTTTGCAGTAAAATATTTTACAAAATTAAAAAATGAAGATTGGACTCCATCAACTTTAGTTCCTGCAGGGCTTCCTGCTAACGCAGTTGAAGTTATGCCGGGAGTATGGGAGGCTCCTTCGGTTTGCACGGTAGAACTTACAGCATGTTAGCTGTTTCTGCAACCGGGTCGTCATTATTTAATATTACTGTAAGAGTAGTTACTTTGCCTAACCGAAATCATCTTATTTAAGTTCCTAAAACAAACCGCCGCAAAAGCGGCGGTTTGTTTTTTGTTATATAATAAACCACCAGCAGTGCTGGTGGTTATGATTATATCTTTGTTCTTATTTTGTCCTATCGACACACCAATGAATTACATTTATTATTGGCAAGTGGACGACTTCGAAAATCGCCTATTGTTACACAGAAAAATATATTGCCCCGGTTCGATAGATAAATAAAACGGCTTGAAGCATTATGCTTCAAGCCGTTTTGTGGTCGAGGTAGCAGGACTCGAATCTGCGGCCCCTTGGGGGCAAACCAAGTGCGCTACCGAGTTGAACATATACTATCTCCTGTGAAAAGGTGATGGATTGAAGCGCGCAACCCCATTGACAGATGTTTTTATACAACATGTATCACTAGACGTTGACACTTCTCCTTTATTTTAGCATAGGGAATAAATACCACAAATGGAATTATAATTCCTGTAACTAACATTATCAAATATCGGTGCATCGGGTCGAAAATTTCAAAATATGTAAGTTGTCGACTTGCTTCAAACAATATCAAAACGTGCGAAAGGTAGATATAATATGAAGCAGTCGATATGTTTCTGACTAAAAATCCGCCGGACTCAATCTTTTTAGGTGACTTGTTTAAATTCACACATATTTGGTAGAAAACCAAAATTGATAAAATACAGAAAATAACGGTCATAGTTTCGCGGTATTGATAGTTAAATCTATGGGTTACATCTTTAAATAACATAGTTAAATGTGCCGCAGTAAATATAAGGTACATGGAATAGAAGAATTTCCTAAAATGATTCAGCCAAAGCAAAAACCCTTTATAAAAAACACCTGCATAACAACCGGCTATGAAAAATACTAAATGAGAAAGAAAAATACCACTGGTATCGAACCATATTCTCGCCGCTATGGTTAAGGGAAAAGCGATAACTATTCCAAGGCGTGGAGTTGTTTTTTTGCAAAAATATAAAAACAAAGGGAACAGCACATAAAATTGCATAATAACAACAACAAAATAAAAATGATCAACTAATTCGCCGGTTCGTATGTATCTGAGAAGTTCACTCCAATCTAGCTTTGTGATGAACTCGCGATGAATAAAGTAAAAATAATAAATAACCACCCAGAAAACATAAGGCAAATATATTTTTGCAAATCTATTAAAAATAAAGCGAAAATATCTGAATCTTACATTAGTATACTTTCGTGATAATTTCAGACCGCTTACGAAGATGAAAGCAGGCACGACAAAGGATAACAGACGCGATGTCAAGAATAGCACGATGTAGGAATCGTATCTGAGATATAAGTTTGATATTGACATAATATTTATGTGAAACAAGATGACAAAAATGGGGGCAAGCGTTTCAAACGTATATATTTCGGGCATTTTTTTCAAGGGATTCACCTCCGTAAAAGTCAAATCAAATTTTTTATCACGTATTGTACACCAAGCATAAAAACTTGTCAACAAAAATATTTTTAAATTTCATTCAATTCTCTCCTTTAAATTCCTTATTCTGCCCAAAGGGCAAAGAAGTCTGCGGCATGAGAAAATTTAATAATTTTAGTTTTTTCCATCTGCTTTCGTAATATTTCCTCACTAACCCATAAATAACGTCGCGTGGTATTCACGCTCACATGCCCTAAAATGTCCGCTAAATCTGATAATTCATTTCCGCAATCAAGAAATTTGCGTGCGAAATAGTGCCGTAAATTATGAGGAAACGCTTTACTTTCGTCAACACAGCAAGAACCCGCCACAGTTTTCATCTCCCGTGAAATGTAAGAACGACTTATAGGTTGTCCTACATTTCCCAAAAAGATGACGCCGTTTTCTATTTTATGCATACGACAGTATGTCGTCAATTTCTCTCTCAAATTGGTAGGAATAATGATCGTGCGAATTTGCCCTTTATTTCTTATCGTGGTTTTTCCGATTTTAACGGCTTCTGCGGTGATGTATTGAAGTTCCGAAATTCGAATTCCGACAGATGCCAAAGTCAGCATAATTAACGCGATTTTTCGCTTTCTAAGCTGTAATGCCGCCTCAATCAGCCGCTTAAATTCATTTTCCGTTAATGTGTTTACCGTCATTGTGTGTTCTTGAATTTTTAACGATTTTAATTTATAAGTTTCAAGTTTTAAAAAGTCTAAAAATTTATTAATGGCCGCGATTTTGCGATTTACACTTGACGGTTTAACGGTTTCTGTCAGTATTTTTTTATATTCAATCAGAAACTCTTTTTCAAGTTTACAATTATAATCCAAATTCCCTCTCGCAAAAGCAAAAAGATCCATTAGGTCTTTGTTGTAGCTTATAATCGAGTTTTCAGCATACTCCTCACGACGCAAATGTTGTAAAAACTCCGATATCTTTTTTTCCATAGCTAAAATTTTCATATTTTTCCTCCTTTTTTGGCAATGTAAGAGTTTTGGGTAATTTTAAAAAAAACAAAACATAAAAAAAAAAAAAATATGAAAAAACACACAAAAAAACATAAAAAAAACAAGTTACGATAATAGAAATTATCGCAACTTGTCGAACTGTGCACATAGTGCGCCTATATAAGATTATATCCAAATTATACTAAAGAACCTAATATTTGTCAAGTGATTTTTAATAAATTGTTGAAAAAAGTATTATGAATTGTTTTTTAATTTAACAAAACCGTTGATTTACAAGGGTTTGAGGGGCAAGTTGCGATAATTTCTATTATCGTAACTTGGATTAATTTAGCCAAGATTAAATTAATATAACTATGAAAAGGGATAGGAGGTATTGTAATAAGGTAGTATGAACTTTCGAAAAGGAGATGATTTGAATTTGAAAAAGATGTTTTTTAGGAAAGAAGGAGGTAATTGTAATATGAGAAGTAGAAATTTAAAAAGCAAATTAATTGCAATGATTGTTGTAATCGCTATGGCATTGACTATGATGCCCGCGATGGTTGTGGCGGATAATGATCCGATGTCTTGTTGTCCTTCGGATTTGCCGAACTATGATTTGCCGTCATGTTGTGAAGAACTGACAGAATTGCCGGCGGATTGTTGTGTCACAGACTTAGAGGATATGGAATTGCCGATGCAAGTCGCGGCGTCTGACTCAATAGTAAATTTTTCAGGCGTTGTCGGTGAGATTGTCGGAGCGGCTCCGCCGACGCCGCAATTTCATATTCTTGCACCAAATGTGGCAATTAACAGAATAACTGCTCCCGAAATCGTGACGAATTTTTATGGCGATTGGAAAATTTTGCTACACACCCGCACTGCTGCGACAGGCTGGTCAGTAGATAATACAGCCGGTTCACGCGACTTCTTTCGCCCGACGGGCACTGTCGGAACCGGAACAGCTAATGTAAATCAAGCTGTTGGACACTTTGACGTTATTGGTGTTTCAAGCACAAATCGCGGTATAATCGGACGAGTGGCATTCACTGCGTTGCGGGGACCTGCGCCCATAACCGATGTTGCCATATCCGCCGCGCATACTTTCCCGGCGATTCCCATGGGTACCCAGAGCAGTGCTTCTGTAATGCGCCAGGTCAATGCCCCACAAAACTCGGTTTTGCTGGAACCGCCTAGGCCGGGCGTTTTTGGTATCGAGTGGGCGCCACCCGCTCCTGGCTGGCCAGCCAGGCCCCCGGGCGCTTGGGGGGTTCCCTTGCCTATGAATACCCACACTGTCCCACGCCCTGGCTGTCCTTCGTACTGTGGCATGGAGACGTGTGGATGCGGGTGGGGATGTCCCTGTTGGGAGAACGACGTCTATACACGAAGACCTGACTTCGTGTTCGACGTTGCTAATAGTATGTTAGGTGTGGGTACTCATACTGAGACAATAAGGATTTTCGATACTACTGCAAATATATACCGCACTCAAACATTGACCATTAACGTAACCGCGACTGCTCGTTCCTTCTCAACCGTTCCGTCTATGCCTGATTTCGGAGAAATCGCATATGGCGGCGAGATCCCGGATTCGCAGTTGGTTATTTTAACGAACACAGGAACGGAGTCGATTTTCTTTGCTCCTTTGCCTGTTGTCCCGGGTTGGACGCTGACGCCATTCGGTGCGTGGAATGCCCAACTTTTATCGGGTGCTCAGAGAGCGGTTATGGTTCAACCGAATGCTGATATAGGCGCGGGCGTTCACCGACCGGCGATTCCTTTTACAACGACTGATGGTTTGGTTGCGAATATATTCCCGAGATTTACGGTCAGAGAGACAGCCGTTCGGAATTTTTCAATAACATCAACGTCACCGGATCTTATTTTCGATGGTTCGCTTCCTTGGTATGAGTTTAACGAATCTCAATCTTTTGGAATTATCAACAATGGAGAAAGAAACGTAATTTTAGGTGAAATTCCTGTAGTTGACGGTTGGTTGTTGGAAACCGACGCTGTTACTTGGGGTCGTCCTTTAGCACCGGGAGATTACAGAACCATAACAGTTCGTACGGCACGTCCGTTAGAGCCGGGAGATCACGCGCCGTATATAAGGATTGAAACTATTCATGGTGAATATACGATTATAAATGAAGATTCGGGGCCAACTCCGACGTTTAGAATAACGGCGTCACCAATTGCTCCGGTTTTTGAAGAAATGATGGAAGGTTTTGAGTCGGAGGCACAAACGATAACAGTTACAGCTGCAGGCACAGACACAGGTAGCATAACGTTGAATGCGTTGCCGACTGTTGAAGGTTGGACATTGGAGCCGGCTTCGAACTGGTTGACGGAGATGTATGTCGGAGATACAAGAACATTTACACTACGTCCGAATGCGGGTTTGCCAGCTGGAACTCATACGCCAACAATAACAATAACAGGTGTTGGCGGACATGGAACGCCGACTGCAACGGTTAATCCGACATTTACGGTGACGGCGATAGCGGGTACTTATATCTATTGGGGCTGGTATCCTCAAACGCACTTAGGTCAAGGAAATGCGGGCGAACCGTTGCCGGAATGGGGAGAAGAGGGCGTTGATTTCCGTCGAGTTGTAATCGGCGAATACGCAAATTGGCCATCTGCCGGCAATTCAGTAGGAAACGCGGAAGCTCGTCCTGTTCACGCACCATACTTGGCAGAACAAACCCACTTTTTCAGATATGATCCGATAAGATGGAGAGTTTTAAGATATGACGGAGCTAACCACCAACTTTTGGTAATATCTGAAAATATTTTGGATTACGCACAATTCCATCAACCGGGCGGAACGATTAATTTCGCGGGCGGATGGTCTGCAAGTACGCTACGTTATTGGATGAATAACGAATTCTTCAATGATGCGTTTAGCGCGACAGAACAAGCGGCGATAAGAGATACAATCAACGTAGGAAATAGCGAAAACCAAGCAGGTCCGAATATGACTGACAGAGTTTTTGCGATTTCAAGTGCAGAAATGACAGTAGCGTTTCAAATGGATACGAATGCGAGACGTGTAGCAAACGTAACGCCGTTTGCGAATGCTCGCGGAGCACAGGCCAGTGTAACTAATGCAAACGCATTTACAGCGCCGGGTGCAGGTTCGTGGTGGCTTCGTACTCCGGGTACTGCCGCTAGCAATATGGCGACTGTTGGAACTAACGGAGCTCTCGCTAATAATACGGTTGCTAACGTTATAACTCATTCTGCGCGTCCGGCTTTAAATTTAAACTTTAACCAGGACGGTATTTTATTTGAGCGTCCGACAGAGAGACCACCTGAGGGTGGAGATACGTATACGATTTCGGCATCTCCTGTTAATGTAGGTTTCGGCTCATTGGGAGAAGGCTATGCGCAACCGGATGCGCAAACTGTAACTGTAACGAATACGGGAACAGGAAACGTGACATTGAACGCGTTACCGACAGTTGCAAATTGGACGCTTGTAGCAGGAGCAAACTGGGCGACAGAGATGGCGCCGGGAGCAACAAGAACGTTTACAATTCGTCCGAATGCAGGATTGGGAGTAGGTACATACAATCCGACAGTGGTGATAACAGGAAATGACGGAGCAACTGCAACTATTCTTCCGACGTTCACAGTAACCGAGTTTGTGCCGATTACAACGAATCCACCAGGCGCGCCTGTATTGACAGTGAACTCGCTGAGACACAACGCGTTTTCGGTAGATGCGATAGCATCACCTAACGCTACGAACTGGCGCACAGAGTTCAGACTGTATGCGGCAAATGGTACAACAGTAGTAAGAGATTGGGATGCATCAGCAAACTTTAGTGGATTGACAGCGGAGACAACCTATAGAGTAGTAGCACGCTTCTTTGCATTAAACGCTCAACATGTTACGGCAACAGGAACAGCGTATCTGTCGGTAACAACGGATGAAACGCCGGCGGTTGGAACCGGTCCGGCGATTGACATGCCGCGAACTACATTTGTAGGTGGCGCTGACGCGTTTGGGCAGTTTGAATTTTGGAATAGTTGGATAGGCGCGGGCGGTTGGCAAAGAGTGATTATCGCATTGGAAGATGATTACGCCGGTGCAACACCGAATTGGACTCCTAGCGTAACAGGCGCGACAGGTCAATATTGGTTCTGGTCACCGGAACTAAACGCGTTTGATGGTTTGGTACAAGGCGGGCCTGCGAATATAGGTGCATTGTTGGCGGCTACGAACTGGTATGTAGCAACTCCTGATGTGATTGAATTGTACGGAGTTTATGGTCCGGAGAGCAACTCAGAATGGGGTCGAACTCCGTTCCAAGATGTTCTATGGTTATTCAACATAGATGGCTGGACAGGCGAAGCGGAATCAGCGTTTTCACCACGTGCAGCGTTGAGTTTATCAGTATTTAGCGGCGGATTTGATGATATAACACTTGCTTGTGTTCTTGGCGCATTCGACTATAATGGTTGGATAGGAGCAGCAGAAGATCCTGATTTTGTATTACCATTTGTTTTAGCGCACAGATAAAAATAATAAAAAAGTTTATAAAATAAAAAATAAGCTTTAAATAAGCTATAATGCGAAGGAGATGTATAAATGAAAAGAACAGGATTAAAAAGTGTAGCGTTATTGGTTACGCTAATGATGGTACTGAGCCTAGTGCCGGTAATGGTATCAGCGGCACCGGCAGTGGGAGTAGTATTTGCACAAACGACAGGAACGGTTGAGCCGGGCGGCACATTTACTCTGGAAGTAAGAGCGGGTATGGTAGATGGCGGAGTGCTTGTTGATAGTACTACGTTAGGATTAGGTTTTACAGCGAGAATGCAAGAAGCAGATCGTGGTGTTTTGACAGTAACTGCGGGAAGTATTCACGCGGGTGGCGGAAATACGTTTGCACAGGCAGTTGCGCCGCCAACCAGTGCAGTAATTAACGCAAACACAGTAGGAATTCGTGCCGGTTGGTTGCCGAATCACGGAATGACAATGACTATGCCGGCAGGTACGGTTACTTTTCAAGTTGATTCAAGCGTAACGCCCGGTACAACATTTGAAATTGAGTTGAATCCAACAGGTGGCGCGATTGCCGGTCCAAATGCTGTAATCACAGTAGGCGGGGGAGCTGTCACGCAAACCGGCATTGCAATAACAGGTCCATCGTCAGTAGCGACAACCTCAAATATAACATTGGGCATAGCGGCAGTACCTGCAGGTGCAGCATCACCGGAATTAGGCGCAACATGGGTGTCAAGTAATACTGCGGTAGCGACTGTAAACCCGACAACCGGAGTTGTAACAGGTGTAACGGAAGGAACGACAGTTATTACAGCAACAAGCACATTTAATAGTGCATGGACAGCAACTCGCACTATAACAGTAGCAGACGTAATAGGTCAAAAGATTCAAATGGAACTAAGGCAATCTACAAGATCGTTACCGATAATACCCGGAGGACTGGAAACAGTATTCCCCGGGCAGGTGATTGAAGCAAATATCTTCTTACAAGATATAGAAAATGCAGACTCATTAACGATTCCGTTAGCGTTTGATCCGGATTTAATAGAAATCACAGGTTTGGAATTCGGTCCTGCAGCAATATTAGGAAACTTAACGTATTTGCCAACAGGAAACAATGAAGTAAGTTTCTTCGCGCAACAATTTATGCCGTCAACTCGCACAAATTTAGAAGTAATAAACGATGACGGCATGTTTTTCCTAACCCTAAACGCATCGGTAGTGGCAGGTAATAGTTATTTGGTAAACGCGCCGACAATGGTAGACCCGATTAATAACGATTATACAAATACAAACCACTTCTTTACGATAATATTTAGAGTATCAGAAGATCTTCTGCCCACTCAGTTTGGTATGGTAGACTTGTTTGAGCCGCAAACAGCTGTAGATGCAAGATTCGCAAACAGCCTGAATCTATGGGGATCTCCGCCGGTGCCGGGAGAAGCGACTTATGTAACAAGAAACGAATTAGGTCAGCTTCCTGCGCACAGAGCACCGATAATCCTTAATCCGGTAGAGTTAGTATCAATTGAGATTAGAGCTGAAGACGGAACTGCGTTAACCTCAAATTCTACAGAGCTAAATGTTGCTGACGGCGACACATTGGAGTTAACAGCGTCACTAATAGGAAGTCCTGCGACAATCACAGACGGCTATACTTGGACAGTATTTAGATATAATACAGTAAGCAACGAGTATGATATCGCTGTAACAATTCCGGGTAGCGGCTGGACATTACCAAGCGGCGGAGACAATATACGTTTCGAGCCGACAACAATAGGCAGATACAGAATTATAGCGACAAGTGTAAGTCACCCCACAGTTCGTGATTATCATTATGTAACGGTAATAGACGAAGTAGAAGCAGTATTGACAATAACAGGCACCGCATTGTTGTATGGAATCAGACGTTATGATGTAGCAGCAGCAGGTTGGACATGGGCAACAAATCAGGTAACCGTAGATGCCGGAATCCGTGTTGAATTTGTACATATAGCAAGCGGCGACGTTGTAGCGACTACTTATACAGCAAATAGACCCGGTGGTGCTGGAACCAACTATGAGTTAGAAGTAGAACTTACTTCTGAGATAGTAGATGGTTTAAGAAACGCGACGCCTGTATATATGCTCCGTTTCACAAGAAGATATGTAGAAAACGGAAGTCGAGATGCGCGATTCCTTGTAATGGAAATGCCGCTCCGAATATTAGGCGGTGACTTAACTGTTGATACCGGTGTAGAAATTACAGGGTTAACAGTATTGGCAGCAGGCGCGTTCTTTGAAAGTGATAGAGTAGCGTCAAGGGACGTAACGGTAATCAGAGCATTGGTAGGTATAGTTGACGGAAGCGGAGATTTGGATATTTTTGATATTAATCAAATCTTAGGAGTAGATCCCGGGGACTATGCATCAGTATTATCTTCACTAGGCAGAAATCCACGTTTGCCGGAGCGAGTAATTAATATTTAGTTTATGTAGTCACACACAGTAAAATTTATTGTATTGCAAGTATTGCGGGGCGGCATTTGCCGCCATTGCAATACACTTTAAATTTGAAAATAATTCGCAGAAATGCGTTAATATATTTAAATAGAACAGAACAGGTAACAAGGAGGTCAGAAAATGAAGAAGATAATAGCGCTGTTAATAACTATAATGATATTGTTATCATTCTCAATTATCGTAACATCCTCTTTTTTACCACTTGCAAAATTAGATATAAGCATAACGATGGACGGAATAGTTGTAACCGAAGCAGAAATAGGTGATGTAATAAGAGTAACGGTGAGTATGACAGATTTCCCGAATTTATCAGTTGTGGTTCCGTCGTTACACTTTAATCCGCGTGTTGTACGCGTTTCAGACTCTGCCGGAAACATTCTTCCATCAGCAGTAAGACCTATGAATGAATTTTTTGAGAGAGGCGAAGCGTTTCAGGCGACCGGATGGGGTGGCATAATCCCAACGCAGCTAACCACTCATCCGTTTTTGAATAATGAAACCGGGTTAATAGGAATGTTTATAGAAGGTCCTAACTTCACATCACCATCATTAGTAGAAACCCAAACAATATACTCGGTATACTTTTTAGCGGTAGGCGCGGGCAACGCGAATATCCGATTAACCGGAATAACAGACGAACATCATGATACCGTTGCGTTTAATAGCCGTGGAGAACCGGAGTATGCAATATATAACTTTGTATTGAATCCATCAGATCCACTTAATTCAACGTTTGATACGCTTGTAAATTTTACGTTGCCGGTATTTAGTGTGAATTTGCCGGAATCAGAAGCAGAAATTTTTAAGTATGACGGAACGCGAGTAACAGATGTATCGCAACTTGAAGAAGGTACTAAAATTTACGCAAGTTTAGATAGGACAAGCGTCCCTAATTCAGCAAGGTTGATTTTGGTTGTTTATGATAATGATATTTTTTCCGCATTTGATATAAGTAGTGGAGATAGGACGGGTTATGTGACAATTCCGGGTGATATAAGGAATATTAGAATAAAGGTCTTTGTGTGGGATGATATAAATATGATGAGTCCTATATCTAAGCCGTTAATAATTGGAGGGCGAAACTAATGCAAAAGAGATTTATGGCATTAATTATGACACTAATAATGAGTATAGTACTGCTAATTGGGACGCTGGAAGTGTTAAATTTAGTGTACGCATCAGGGGCGCCTGAAATATTTACAATAGTAACAAGGGACAATGCGTTAGAACGGGACGATGTTTATACAGAAACAAACCAAGTGTATTTAAATGAAGTTTTTACAGTCCGATTCTATGTCCGAAATTTTGATACTATAATAAGCGCGGTAATCCCTACATTATACGATTATGATTTAGCAGTATTGCTAGCTCACAATGGAGATGAAGTAAACGGCACAACTCATAAGATGGATATAGTAAGCTACAATCCTGATTTTGTATTGGTAGATAACGCTCAGTATCCTAGATTTGACATAGAAGAAGGCAAATTTTCACTATGGTTACAAGCGAATAGTATGTTAAGACCCAATGGTGACGAGTTGTTTCTGTTTGCAATTCAATTCAGAGCGATTGCAGAAGGAGATTTTGAAGTAGAATTCGCACAAAGTTTTGATGGTGTTTCCCCATGGGGCGCTACAATATATTCAGAAGGAGGAAACTTAGAGTTAAATCCAACCCAAATGCATCAGAGTTCGAACCTTAATGCGGCAGATTTAAGAATAGGTCGCCTCAGATCTGCGCCTCCTGAATATGTAATAGTACATATTAACCTGGACGGTACGGCAACCGTAATAGTAGCAGGAGATTGGGAAAATGGCGCTATAATAACTCTTTATGATCCTGACGGGAAACAAATAGGAACTCATGCAAGTGTAAATGAACACGGGAACGCGGTTTTCTTTGTGCCCGCCGATGATATACCGGAAAATGGTAGGTTTTATGCAACTGCAACAGAGCCGTATAAGAATGAAAGTAAAAAAGTTGCAGGAGAACCGTTTGATACAGATTGGATTATCGTATACCTGGAAGATCCGCGTGTTATAATTGTACCATTTGGCACTTCAGAATTAGTGATTCCGTTCTTGACCCGAATAGAGGGTCAAATCGGATTACGTACTATAGATAGAGAAACCGGTGAAGAAATCGGAGTATTTATACCTGACGAGTTACCAAGTTCAATAAATTTTGACGGCTATTTTGATGTTGCGTCACCACCGGGTTGGACAAGTACAACGTATGATTCACAAATATCGGGAGAATATGATTTTATCGGATCTCCTGTCCCGCCGAATTATATAACAAATCCAAACAATTTAACTGCAACCCAGCAAGTGGTAGTATTACCGGAAGGTTATTTTAATGCAGTAATTTTTGTAAATGCAGGTCCTACATTTTGGCAAATAGTAGCTACAAATGAAACAGCAACAAGGCCGGATCCGGATCCTGAAAGAGAGGGATATAAATTTCTGGGTTGGTTTCTTGAAGGGACAAATACAGTATTTGATTTTAATACGCCGATTAGTGAACTGACAGTATTAGAGGCAAAATGGTTAAGTGAAGAAACATTCACAATAACCGGGGCATTGGTAGGTAGGTCGATAGTATCAAATCAAACGATAACGTATGAAGTAACAGTGGTAGAGCCGAGAAGTGGAACTGTTCAAACAAATATCAATGGGAATTATAGTATTACGGATATTCCGTACGGAGCGACAATAACGATAACGGCGCCTGCACCGGACAGCGGTTGGACGGTAAGTCCGAGCCGAAACATAACAGATTTGAATGTGAGAGGCAATTTGGACCGTCGCAACTTTTATTATACACGTACCGGTGGCACAACGATAATTGGCGGCGGAGGTGGAGGTGGCGGCGGCGGAATACCGCTCTCTACTTTGAGGATAGATTGTATAAATGAGTATAATGAAATAATATTTACGCAAACGATAGAGCGTGTAGCGGTAGGCTCAACACAAACGGTAAATGCGCCGGACTTAGAAGGTTATGTCTTGAACGATTCTCCAACCAAAACGATAACTATAGTATCTAACGCCGCTCAAAATGTAGTGGTGTTCCGATATATAACAGAAGATGCTCCACCTCAATTAGAACGTGACGACCATTTTCGGTATTTATTCGGTTATGAAGACGGTACAATACGACCCGAATGGCAAGTTACCCGGGAGGAGGTTGCAACAATTTTTTTCCGTCTCTTGACCCAAGAAACAAGAAGCCGATTCCGTACAAATTGGCACACGTTCCCTGACGTAGAATCCGGCAGATGGTCGAATCAGCAAATAGCGACCATGCAAAATGCGGGAATATTACAGGGAGACTGGGAATACGGCACATTTAGACCGGGAGACCCGATAACGCGCGCAGAATTTGCGATTATAGCAATGCGGTTTGATAATATAGGTCTCAGTTATGAACACGATTTTGATGATATCGTGGGTCATTGGGCAGAACGAAATATAGCGGCGGCAGTTTATCGTGGTTGGGTTACAGGTTATCCCGACGGCACATTCAGACCTGATCAACATATTACTCGTGCAGAAGCTGCGACTTTGATTAATCGTGTGTTAGGTCGAAGCGTAGATCAGTATGGCCTATATGCCCCAATAGTTGTTCATTGGCCGGATTTATCGAATACGCATTGGGCATATTTTGAGATTATGGAAGCTTCGATTTCTCATGTTTTCGTTCGTCGTTATGATGATATCCAAATTATAGAAAATTGGACGGGAGCAGGAGATGATGTTGACTTTGGGGAAGTTCTTTTCTTGCCGGGAACATTTACGGCATACCATTATGTTCCGGAATTTGAAGCCGAGTTGCAAATCGGATATGAGACGGAACATATCCCCGAACAGGAATATATTTTGCACACTGTTAATATAGGTGATACGTTGTCAGGGTTAGCTGTAAGGTATAATACATCGATTACTGAAATTATGTATTTGAACGATTTGGACTCGGATGTAATTCAACTCGGACAAACGCTTAGAATAGTTGTCAATTAGGAGGTTATTAAACGTGAAAAAAGTATTGTCTTTAGTAATAATTATTGCGATGTTAATGTTTGCAATTCCGGCATTTGCGTCAGATTCGGTGATTTCAATAGAATTAGACCGAGCTAATGCGCAAGTAGGAGACCGCATTAACGCGACGATTCGGGTTGAAAATATTACGGGTAGATTCATTAATATTCCAATTCACTTTAATCCGGATGTAGTGCAAGTAGTGGATAGCGAGGGTAACCTTGTGCTTTCAGGAGTTCGTACTGCTGCTGAAGTGAGGAACGGAAGTGTTGGCTTAACACCGGAACAAGCGTTAAGCAACGATTTAGACAATAATTACGAGCCTCTTTTTTGGAATGGTGCTATATTTGAGAATCCGCAATATCCTGCTATTGATAATGAAGCCGGATTTGTACGATTACTCTTTTCTAATACGCAAGCAAAAGAGATATTGAACGAAACGCTAATTACAATACATTTTATAGCGGTGGGAGAGGGTGAGGCGGATATTCGATTTGCAGTCCAAGGAGATGCGGCTTATGACCCGACCTCGCCTCTGGGCGCTATGTATTTCAATGCTGAGAATACGCCGATAGTACCGCAGTTTAGTGTTCAAAATATTATTGTAACGTCATCGGATATGCCTGTAGAGCGTCCGCCGGTACAAGAGCCTAACATAGGTGGTTCGGGTGATAATTTTACTACTGTTACGGTAATACCGCCTGTTACCGAAAGTGATGTTTTGGAATATGTCGTGTCTGAACGGATGATTGAAAATAACATGGCGCGTGCTACGGGTGAGACTGAATACACTATGTCTATTAGAGTTGAAGTAGATGACCATATTCGCACTATAATTATCAAACTTCCGGTGTTAAGCGTGGTTACAATGTTAGAAAACGCGATATTTTATACTGAGTTTAACACTCCACTTGGCGGAGTTAGATTCGAACATTGGGACATTATTGATAACATGACTACAGATTCACAATTCGTAATTGTTACCATTTCTGAAACCGAAAGAAGCGTTACAATAGACGGTATACCGCTTGTGATTGTGTCAAATAATGCAGATTTCGCGGATTTGCCGCTGTCACATTGGGCACATAACTATATTATATCACTCGTTGAACGTGAAATTTTGAACGGTATTAGTGAAACCGAATTTGCACCGGATGCCAATGTCACCCGCGAACAGTTCGCAAGAATGCTTGTGATGACACTCGGAATTTATGCCGAAGATGCAACTGCATACTTTTATGATTTGCCTGTGGAACATTGGGCATATATATCTGTCGCAAGTGCGGTGAATGCCGGAATCATATTAGGTTTCGATGACGGAACATTCGGAACCGGACAAAACATATCACGCCAAGAGATGGCGGTTATGGTGCAAAGGGCAATTGAAAATATGCCACAAACTAATACTTCGCAAGTGTTTACAGATCAACTTGAAATTGCAGATTGGGCGATTGATGCGGTTATTGTAATACAAGAAGCAGGTATTATTAACGGATTTGAGGACGGCACATTTAGACCAACGGATAACGCGACCCGCGCTCAAGCGGCTCGTATTATATATGCTGTATTGGAATTATTAGATTGAGCGAACCCTTAAATATGGAAGGCTTGATTGTGCAACATGCAAAATAGATTAGATAAAGCCGGGATTAAATTCTCTATTCTTATTGGATAATACACGAAATGAAATATATATGATTTTATAAAGAGAGGCCTGTATTATGAAAGATGAAGCTGTTTATTTTAATGCATTGAATAGTGGTAATGGTTGGGTTCGATTTAAAACTCAAGTACAAATGTTTTTTTCCGGTTATGAATTAAGAGAGATAAAAAATAAACGGATAGAACCGGAAGAACCGGAAAAAGAAGAACCCGTGACGAGCTATGTGCTTCTGAAGAAACAGGAGGAGGAAACAGCTTCAGGAACATCGAGTTTTGAACATTTTCCTAACAGGGAAGAGGCATGTATCCCGAAAAATACTATTATTGAAGGTTCGATAAGCACTAAATCAAGTTTGGTTATTTCGGGATTCGTAAGAGGTGAAGTAGTAAGTGAAAACAATGTTACTATTTCCGGAAAAGTAGAAGGAAATATACAAGCAAAGTCTTTACATATAACAAAAGGAACAGTGTATGGGAACCTTAATTGTGTCGGTGATATTCAAGTAGGCGAATTGTCTATTGTTAAAGGGAACATTGAGAGCCAAACATTAGACTGTGCCGGGGAAATAAGAGGTGATATCAAAACTATTAAGTCCGTTGTATTGAAGTCCGGCGCTTTTGTGGACGGGAATATTTCTACAAAAAGTATTAATACGCAAGAAGGCTCGGTATTATGTGGTAATGTTGAAATGCCAAAAAACCGAGTTCATGATTGATTTTTCTTTTAGATGCTTACATTACAAGAGTATTAATTAGGTAGGAAAGTGCAGTTTTTTTAGGAAAGGAGGAAAATTTATGAGTAACAGCATAGTAAGCGAAAAAATAAAACTAGTGCGGGAAAGTTTCAATATGTCAATGCCGAAGTTTGCGTCTAGAGTTGGTGTGTCTAAAAACACCGTATATAGGTGGGAAAAAGGGAAGTTTATGCCGGAAAAACAGCAATTAGAAAAAATTGCCCAAGCATTTGAAATGCCGGCAGATTGGTTTTTTGCAGATGCAGAAACAGTACCATTTAATGCTGTTATTAAAGGTGAACTGCCCATTAAAAATAATTGTAGTATGATAACCGTTGACGATTCTGTTTCATCAGGAAAAATTAGCATTATGGGTGCAAAAATTAAATATCTGCGTAAAAACAATGAAATGTCACAATCTGAGTTTGCAGATAAAATTGGAGTTCATAAAAACACGGTATATTATTGGGAAAAAGAGATACATATACCGACAGAAAATCAATTAGAAAAAATTGTAGAAGTATTTGACCTTCCTGCAGATTGGATTTTGATAGATACGGAAAATGATTTAATTAACGCCGTAGGCGAGCGTATAAAGTATGTGCGAGAAAGTAACGATATGTCGCATGTCAAATTTTCTGCCAAAATTGGAGTAGATAAGAAAACCGTACCTCAATGGGAACGCGGAAGTTTCATACCGACAAAAGCAAAATTGCTAAAAATTGCAGAACTATTCAATGTATCAATTGATTGGTTAAGATTTGGGATTGGCACAGAAAAAGATGAATTTAAAGGGGAACGCACGGATTTTAAAGCTGTAGAAATCAAGGAACTTCCGGTTCCGAATTTGAAAGAGAATAAGCCTGCGACAATAACTGCGCATGAATGTATAGATACCGAAACGAAGTATCTTCTAACTTTATTTACAACGTTATCCCCGGCTCGACAAGGAAGATTACTTGGATACCTTGATGCTTTGTGTAGAGAGGAAATGATAAACGAAAAAATGCTAACCGGCTAAAATAAAAACTAAATTATTTCATTTTAATAATGAAATCATGTGTGGCTTTCTCAACTTTTTAAAGATTTTATAACTAGGAAGTGAGATTATGACAAATAGCACTGTAGGCGAGAAAATAAGAATAATGCGTGACGAGTTTAAGATGCCAAAGTCTAAGCTTGCGGCTAAAAGCGGCGTGTCTGAAAATTCGATTTATCGTTGGGAAAAAGGTATGAATATACCGGGAAAATATCAATTATATAAAATTGCTGAAGTATTTGATGTTCCCCCAAATTGGTTTTTATTGGATGTAGAAGAACCATTTACCCCTAACACTTCTACTGTTGGTGAGCGGATAATGTTTGTGCGTGAAAGTAATAAAATATCGCAATCTGAGTTTGCGAATAAAATTGGTGTGACTAAAAACACGGTTTATCGTTGGGAAAAAGGTCACAATCCGCCGTTTGAATCTAATTTAAAAAAAATTGCCGAAACATTTGGTGTTCCGATTGATTGGTTTTTGCAAGATATGGAAATCGAAGCATTTGAGACTGTTACTAAAGTTGAAATTGGTTGCGCGACGAATGATGATTCTATTTTACCAAAAAAATTTAGTGTCATAGGAGAAAGAATAAAACTTGTCAGGGAATGTAAAAAAATGTCACAACTTGAGTTTGCAGATAAGATTGGAGTATATAAAAACACGATACATAATTGGGAAAAAGGCTTGTGTACGCCATCAAAACATCAATTAAATATAATTTCCAAAACGTTTGACGTTCCGTTGGCTTGGCTTTTACTGGATATTGAACATAAACAAGTTAATCTTAAAACATCTACCATAGATAAACATCCCCATTTTGAAACGGCTGAAGAAGTGGTCGAACTTGAGGAATCTTCGATTCCGGAATCAAAATCAAAAGAAGTCATAGTTGCAAAAAAGAAAGAAGCCGAGACTTCAGTTGTAACTCTAAAAAAACGTATAGACTCCGAAACAAAGTATATTTTAGACCTATTTACAACATTATCTGCAACTCGACAAGGAAGGTTACTTGGATATCTTGATGCATTATGCAGAGAGGAAGCGATAAGAAAAAGAGATTAATTGGTTAATTTTTTGCTAAAAAATTTTTGGTGTTTCGGTTATGGAGTGTTTCTTTTTCGTATTGAAAATGTGTAGATTTTATTATTTAACCACGAATTTACATGTTTCGCGGCGACAAATCAAAGGAGTAAGAAAGATGTATTTACCAAATGAATGTGAGTATGGTATAAGAATAATTCAAACTTTAGCATCTGCATTTAATGAGCAGAAAACAGCAAAAGAAATATGCGAAATTAATTATATACCTAAACAGTTTGGATATAAAATTTTAAAAAAGTTGGAATATGCAGGTTTTGTACAAAGTATACGCGAGTTTGAGGGTGGCTCGTCTAGAGTTAAGGATTTAGATACATTTACGATAGCAGATTTAGCATGCGCGACATATGACAGATTACTTATATCCATCTGTTTAAGAGATGGAAAAACGTGTAAGTTCAAAAATGACGGAATCGATTGCTTGGTTTGGACTGAGTTTGAGCGCATCAAAAAAGTTTTAGGTGAGTGATACGTGCAAGTGCGAATATGAATATGTAGCCGGGCTTTTCAGCATTAAAAACACAGTTGATATGCACATTGTCGATGCTTTTGTTTGACACCAAATGTGATGCTGGGACATAATGCTGCTTAGCCCTATGTCACGCGCATAAAAAAGAATGGATTAAGGTTAATCCTATTAACATAGGTTGACAAGCCGGAAAAAGAAAAACATATAGGTAAATTTTATTATGAGGATGAGTTAAATAACTTATTTGAATTAATTAAAGACTTCTTAAACTCAAAAATAGCAAGACAATAACCGGCGTAAATATAAGCGTTTATACAACAATAGCTGTCCTACTCGGACAGCTATTTTTATACTAAAACTTGTCGTTTTAGGTGGGGGGCGGTGACGAAATAGATGCCATTTGAAAATCCACACAAAAATTCCGTAGATGAAATTATAATCTCTAAAACATTATAACTCGTTTCACCATAGATGTCAATAATTAATATCATTTTTTCATTATTATAAATTATGGAAAGGTCCTGATTGACTTCTACCAATTACTCTGCAAATTTATATCATTATCGAGGCTACAATATAACATTATCATCATTACGATTTATTTATTTCAAGATGCCATTTTAAGTTTGAATAATAATCTAAACTGCTTAAAATAATATAAGCATCACAAGTAAGATTTTCCACAAAATCTTCTATCGCTTTACTGTTGTTTAAAGCAACCCAAAATTGTTGCAAACTTTTGAAAGATACATTAAAGAATAATTGATTGCTATCAATTATTTCGCCATCAGCATATTGTCCGACCAAAACTTTGAATTCTTCAGCAATACTATTTAGTTTATCTAATCGTGATGTTTTCGTTTCATCATATGTTGAATAAGATACAAACACAAGGCTTTCGGTTAATCGTTGTGCAAGCATTTTAGTAGTAAAAAAATTATATTCAGGCAAGCATATTGATATTGAATGCACCATCCTATCAGCCTTAACTATTGTTGTTGAATCATCAAAATTTATTTGACCATATTTTTTCAAATATAATCGGTGTTTAAATAACTGTTTTTGTGCAGACAACATCCCTTCTCCTAAAGATTTAAGTGTTTCTACATCATCTCCATTCTCAAAGGTTTCTGGTAATGGACGCTTTTTTATTTCAACTAATAAAATGCTTTTATTTGTCTCTAACACTAAATCGCACTCTGCCTGCTCAGCATCATTCCCCACAGCATACGTTCCGCATTTATAACTGAATTTTTTGTTATCCAAGAGGCGTTTTATTAATTCTTCTAATGTGTTGCCTAAATCTCGGTCATAATTGCCATTGTATCCACTTTTTATGTTTTTGTAAATCCTTTCAGCAAAAGCGTATCCGCTAAAATGTGGAGAAGCAAGAAAAAAATCTTCTTCACTCAACTGAATAAGCGGATAATCTTTAGTGTTTGTATTTCCAAGAAATCCGTTAAATTCACGATTCACCTCATTTTCTTTTTGTGAAAAATGTAAAAGAAATTCTTTTATTAGAACCTTTTTGGCATTTGTCCTTCTATGCAGAAAATCTACAGTAATTATACTGCAAGGTTCACAATCAAGTGTTTCTTCAATCAAACACGGCAGATATTTTGATTTATAAAAATCAGGATATCCGTTAGAATTCGCTATTTTAGATAAATATAAATTTTCAATAACCATTACCACAAATCTTGGAGAGTATTGTGATGGAATACAGAGTGTTTCAAATAACATATTATCCGAAATATATTTGGGTATATCTTCAAGATTAATCATTGTATCGGACATAACGCTTGGATTGTATATTTGCAGCAAATCGACATATGCTCTACTATTTTTCAACAAATCTAAAAACAATTGTTCAATATTGATTATTGGCGATTGTGCCAACACAGCATTCCCATTTATTTTTAGATGTTTTAATGCTAATTGAATAAGATATTGATAAGGTATAGGTGTAGCATTTTGTTCATAACCCATAGAAGGTTTATTCCTATTTATTAAATATCTGTCGAGTTCCGAATTATATATTGGTTCAAGCATAACTTTAAAAATGATTTCAAGTAATCTCCTTCCACCAATTTTCTTGACGCTTCTTTCGATACAATCGTGTATTCTTGTGTTTGCATTAATATCAAGGATAAGTGTTCCATTTTTTATCTCGTAATCAATACTTGAATTAAGTACAAAGTGTTTTACCGCCGAAATCAATGGTTTAAATTCATTTTCAACAGCAAAATCAGAGTGTTTGTGACTATTAACTATATATAGGTCTATAGCATATTCAAATAATTTAATGATTGTCGTTTCATCAAATTCATAATATCTCCCATTCCCTGTGTGTGTCCAAAGCCAAAATGCAATTTGAGCTGAAATGGATTTAGTATGATTTATTAGTTTAGATTCAAGATAAAGTTGTCGCTGTAGTGTCAAAAATATTTTTGCTGAAAACCAAATCCCACTATTAACGTTCTTTTTCGCATCAAGTTCGGAGTCGTTATTTTCTTCCGTGTCTGAAGCCTCAAAAATTGATAACTTTTTTATTTCTTCACTTATTGGTTCAGACAAAAGATAACTATATTGATATAATGTTCCATCAGAGGTTACTGCTATTGGATATTTTTCTACAAGGTTTTTAAGCTTTTCTTCATCAGAAAGTTCAAGGTCTGCACTGCGCCTTGTTAAAGCACCTTCTAATAAATCTTTAAATTTTGATATATCTACATCTTTCATAAATCATCACCATTATTCTAATTCAATTTTCAAACGGTTTCAATAATGCCGCAAGTTGTTTACACGATTCTTTTGCCTCGGTTTCATTTGGAAGCTTACCTATAAAATCATTTTTCATTGCTATCGCAAAATCGATAAAATCATATAGTTGCCCGGACTTGTGTTCTATGCCAGCTTTTATTGCTGATTGAATTTGATCTTTTAATGTTTCCCAAAAAGCGCCTCCAAATATCAAGTTGTGTAAACATTGGATTATATCATCAATATTTTTTTCGTAATGATTTTGGCAAAATTCAATTAAAGACAAGCCCTCAAAATATTCCTTTTTATATTTATCCGGTTCGCGCAAAATTCTTACAGATTCCCAACTATGCACTTGACTTGATGCAAATAACTCTTCAACAAATGTAATTACAGTACTACACTCGGACTTGTCTTCTAATAATTCTAATTTTTCATATATCGTAAACAATGCAAAATATTTATCATTTATCTTGTTGCAAATCAATGTAATTATTGAATGTAAATCCATTAAAATCTCATCTGCTATTTGTTCTAAATTAGAACCTTCCATTATGCCCTTATGTGCAATTTCATTTCTCATCACAGGAGCATCAAAGGCATAATAAGGATAAATTGCAAGCCTATAATGCTGATGTGCTGTCAATGTTTTTTCTGCTTTCTCAACTAGCGTACCGGTTCTGTCAAGAAAATTATTTTCACTATTCAACACACAGAAATCGTGAAATAGCCCTTCAATTTGAATAATGGCTAAAGATATAAATGATTGATATTTACCATCATTATATAATATATTCAAGGTGTCAAAAGTCTCACTTCTTTTAGAAATGTAATAATTCCTATATACCATATTTGATAAATAATTTGGCAAGTTTGTATCAACAACATTTTTATGTATTTTAGCATAATAATCATCAATGCAAGATTTTTTCAAAGAAGCATATTCGGATATTATTTGGGGAGCTTGAAACACATTGATTCCTGGTGTAAAACGAAATTTTGCTTCAGATGAAAAATCATATGTATAATCAAAGTATCTTTTATGCCACGCGTATTCATATATAGAATTGAGCATAAGCATTAAGCCTTCATCCCATTGACGAGAATAATAATCTACTGTTTTTTTGTCAAGTAAGTACGAAATAAATTTTGTGTTTATAAAAGAAATAATTTCATCTTGTGCAGTTTTATTAAGTTGTGAAAAATAACGATATTTTCTTCGAGTATATTCCTCAACTCCGTCAATATCAAGATGTTTAATTTCTCTTATTCGCTCATCGATTTCAATTAAATCCAAACGTATTTTTTCTGAAATAAAAACATAATTTGATATTATGTTCTCTATTTCTTTTTCAGAAAGGTTTACTGTGTCAATGCCTATTGTTCGGATTATTTTGTCAATCATCGAAATGTTATCATCTTTAGATGATAACATTTTAATTAAGTCGGGCTTTATAATATCATTTAATTTTAATAATATATCCTGGTTCATAGAATCCTCTTTCTGCATATAATGGTTTTCAATATAATCTTCCCATAATAGCCATTATCCTACTTGCTTCCATTATATCACTCACAGGAAAAATTTGCAATATTCTGTAGAGAATTTATGTGTTTTTATTTACTCGTCCCGCCTTCCTTTTTTGCACCCCATCCCAAATTTCTTGGTCGATGATCGCCTCGTGACTGTTTTCAATCAGCACTTGTTCAACTTGACCTTCATTTTTGACTTGCTTACCATTGATAAAATCAGCCACGTAAGTTTTCTGCTGAATTGCATTCCCAATATATTTTTCGTTACTCAAAATCCGGTCTATCGTTGATGTACTCCATTCAGATTTACCTGTTACTGTCTTGATTCCATTGTTCTCTAAATGTTTCTTGATCTTCCTAACCCCACAACCATTCAGATATAATCTGTAAATAAGTTTTACGGTTTCAGCTTCCGCCGGAACTATAACGAGTTTACCGTTTTCATCTCTCGTATATCCCAAAAACTGCGTATGATTCAACTTGACATGTCCTTTTTCCATACTCCGCCGAATTCCCCATTTGATATTCTTACTTTGTATCTCGCTGTCAGTCTGCGACATAACGATATTCATGCCAAGTCCAAAACTTACTTTTTCATCCATTGAATCTATTTTTTCGGCATCGAAATAAACATTAACATCTTGATATTTCAGTTCTCTAAGGGTTTTTATTGAATCCACAGTATTCCGACCAAATCGTTGAATGTTTTTCGTAAGAATCATATCAATTTTTCCATCCTTACAATCTTGTATCATACGATTGAACTCATCACGTTTGTCAAAATAAATTCCGGAAGCACGTTCAACGTAAATTTTCGCTAACTCCCAATTTGGTGTGCTGTTGATAAAATCTGTGAAATATTTTACTTGACTTTCCAAACTTTCGTATTGTTCAGGATAATTTGTGCTGACTCTACAATATGCAGCAACTTTAAGTATTTCTTTTCGTTTAGGTGGAATTACTGTAACTGTTCTCATCATTTGTTATATCTCCTTTTAATATCTTGATTTTGGATATATAAAAAGCACGATAGCGTATACACTATCGTGCTTGAATTTTCTATGTTTAGTATATGTAAAATCTATATCAATGCATGAAAAAAGCTACATTTGGACAGAGATTACCCCTTCCCATAATGTAGCTTATAACTTGGTCGAGGTAGCAGGATTCGAACCTGCGGCCCCTTGGTCCCAAACCAAGTGCGCTACCAAGTTGAACATATACTATCCCTCATGGAAAGGTAATGGATTGAAGCGTGCAACCCCGACAAAGCAATGGTTTTGTAGCATTTCAACACAAGAATAGAGTGGTTGACGCAATATCAAAATCGAAATTTTAGCACGGCAATTTTTTATATTGCCGTGCTTTTTAAATCCGCTTTTGCAAAAAAATAGGATTTTATTAAAAATAATTCCCCTATTTTGAAAAAAGTAAAGAATGAAACATAAAAATTTAGATGTGCTTCGGAAAGCAGGCGCATTGTTTGTAGTTTTGTGCATGTTGGTGACTATATTGCCTGCTACTATTATCGCGGGTCCGGAGGCAGTTGAATTTGAGTCGACATTTGCGATGATGGATTATGTGGGATATAAAGTCGGCTTTACTCTTTTTATTCAGTTTTTAATATATTCATAATTTGGCTATGCACCAAAAAAATTAGACGAAAAATCTGATTTTTAGAGGTGCGTATTATCGTGTTTGCAATATATGGTTATATGCAATAGTATAGTTTGCTTACAAGCATTTAATATAAAATTAAAAGTCAGATTAAAACCTACGATCGGATTGGTAGTCTGATTTTTGTTATATTATAAAAAATTACTTTGCATCTAAAAATGGTAGGCAAGCATTGAGGAATATCGCTTATTTTTAACTTTAACTTGAAAATTGTTAAAAATTGTGGTAATATACCATATATTATGTAAAAAAATTTATATTACGAGCTACTGAAAGGGGTTTTTGTCAGTGAAAAAAATATTTGCTGTGATTTTAACGATTTCTATGATGATGGTACTTATTCCTGCCTTTGGTCTGCTTGACGCGGAGATAGAGGATCCATTGTATAACATATCCGATGAACTGCTTGGCGAAACGGTAGAGGAACCTTTGTTAGATGATGAATCTGACGAGTTGATTGATGATGAAGTGTCGAGTGAGCCCCCGAACGAACCTAAAGACGAACCGATGAATGAAATTCCGGAAGATGTGGAAGATGAAGCTTTAGACGAAGCAACCGACGAACCTTCGGAAGAGGTAGAAGATGAGCCTTCGGACGAAACGGAAGACGAAGTTTCTGACAATATGGAAGACGATTCGTTGCTTGAGTATGAGGACGATGAATATTTGTATGCCGTTGCGATGGGTGAAACTTTGTTTGATTTGTCTTACGGTCAGATTAGGATTGAGCTTGGCACAGAACCCGATACCATTAAAGTTGTGCAAGATGGCGTGATTATTGAAGTTGATATTCCGAAAGAGACGCAAATTACTATCACCGGAAGCTATATAGGCAATGAGGATGGTATTTACGTCGCGAATGGAGTTATAATCAGCATAAAACTATACAATGTTGATATAACCATTGAACCTGATTGGCCTGACGACTGGTTCAGCATTGTTCGGCGCAATGCGTTTAATATCAATGGCGGAAACGTGACGCTTGAATTGTCCGGTGAAAACAGACTTGACAGTGGTTGGTATGGGATGTCAAACGTCGAGTGGTATGGTGCAGGTTTGCGGGTTCCGGCGGGATCGTCGTTGACAATTAATGGAACCGGCAGTCTTGAAGCGCGCGGTGGTACGGATAGCGCAGGCATCGGCGGCAACATTTTTGAAAATAGCGGCAATATAACAATAAACAGCGGTACAATTTATGCTTTTGGTAATTGCTGCGGCGCCGGCATTGGCGGCGGATGGCACGGTGACGGTGGAACTGTTGTTATTAACGGCGGTGTGGTATTCGCGCAAGGAGGTTTGAGAGGCGGCGCGCCCGGCTCGGGCATAGGTAGCGGAGGACGCGGTTGGGAAGGCGGCACGCTAACGCTGGGTGGTAACGGAGTAGTAATTGCGAACTCTGCAAACACTGCTATTACCGGCACGCAAGGGATACTTTTCGTTGGTAATACCGGCACGATGTTCGGCGATGTTACGCTTGAACGGGACATGACAATTCCGAGCGGCAGAACGCTTATTTTAGATTCGGGCACGCTTACCGTTCCCGGCGGAGTTACGCTTACCAATGATGGGACTATATTTATTATGGGAGATGCTTCGATTGTCCAAAACGGCAATATTGTCGGAGCAGGGGAAATAATAAATTTAGCGGACGGCGACGAGGATATATTTCCTTTATTTTTAGGAGCAATCAGAATTGAGGAAGGTACAAACGCAAATACTATCAGAGTTTTGCAAGGCGGCGTGTTGATAAGAGATAATATCCCGCAGGAGACGCAAATTACCATAACAGGAAGCTATTTCGGTTTCGACCACGGTATTTATGTCGCTCCGGACTTAACGGTAAGTATAAGACTTGCCGGCGTTGATATAGAAATCAATGGATACCAAAATGCATTTAATATAGACGGCGCAAATGTCACGCTTGAATTATCGGGTGAAAATCGGCTCAGCAGTTGGCAATGGACCGCGGCAGGGTTGCGAGTTCCAACGGGTTCATCATTGACTATCGGTGGAACGGGCAGCCTTGAAGTGGGCGGCGGCTCGGAGGCTGCCGGAATAGGCGGAAACAGAAATGAGGCTTTCGGTTCGCTTACAATAAACAGCGGTACGATTACTGCGCATGGCAGCTGGTGGTCGGGTATCGTTGGAATTGGTAGCGGATGGGGCGCCGCAGGAGGAAGTGTTGTTATTAACGGCGGAGTTGTAACTGCGCACGGCGGTATTGGTGGTATCGAAACCTTTATTTTAGACGGAAACGCGATTGTATTTACTAATGTGGTGCATGCGGAAACCGTTAACAATATAAATGGTATACTCTTTGAAAGTGGTCGCGGTGAAATGTTCGGCGATGTTACCATTGAGCAAGACATGATTATTCCTGGCAATGCGGTTCTTAGGTTAGATTCGGGAACGCTTACAATCGCGCCGGGAGTGATGCTTACAAATAATGGAGCGATTCTTATTCGAGATGATGCCGAAATTCTTCATGGCGGTACATTCGGCACGTTGTTAGGAAATGTTCCATTACGCAATATAACTATTTCGGAAATTTTGGGCGTATACGCGCCTGTTCCGGGTGAAATTCCGGCGACGACTATAACCGAAAACGCGCAATTCACCGGAACGGTAGAGTGGTCGCCGAATCACAGCGTATTTCAAGCGGGCGTTAGATATACGATGGAAATTACGTTGACGCCGCGAGAGGGATATACGTTTATCGGCGTGCCTGAGAGCTTCTTTACCATCGCAGGCATTGCAAACGCAAGAAACACTCAAGGTTCAGGCATAATAACCGCAGTATTCTCAGCAACCGACACGGATAATCATATTTTTGATATATCCGACGGCGCGATTAGGATTGAAGAGGGCACAACCGCGGGAACTATCAGAGTTGCATATGGTGACGGGCGGTTTATGGATAATATTCCGCAAAATACGCAAATCACGATAACGGGCAGTTATGCAAGCAACGCCGCAATTGACGGAATTTACGTTGCGGCTGATGTTACGGCAAATATTAGGCTGAGTTATGCAAATATAAATGTTACCGCCAGTAATCGTAATGCGCTTAATATAAACGGTGCAAATGTAACGCTCTATCTATCAGGAACAAATATTTTAAGGAGTGGCGGCGGAAGCGGCGGCTGGAATCCCGCAGGTTTGCGAGTTCCGACGAATTCGACGGTGATAATTAACGGATCGGGCAGCCTTGAGGCACGCGGCGGTTCAGACGGCGCGGGAATTGGCGGCAATCACAATGAATCAGCCGGCATAATTACAATAAATAATGGCAGGATTAACGCAATTGGCGGTTCAGACAGTGCAGGCATTGGTGGCGGTCGGTTCGGCAGTGGCGGCACGGTTACTATCAACGGTGGCGTGGTTACGGCAAGCGGCAGTGCTAGATCAATGGCTATCGGCAGAGGCGGTGGCAGTGGCAGTAACCTTCCCGGAGGCGGAACACTAACAATTACCGGCAACGCGGTGGTGCTCACAACCAACACAAATGCTACCGTTACCAGTACGCAAGGAATATTGTTTATCGGCGAAAATGGCGAAATGTTCGGCGATGTTACCCTTGAGCAAGATGTGGCTATTTCAATCGGCAGAACGCTTATATTAGACTCCGGAACACTTACAATCGCGCCGGGAGCGACGCTTACTAATAACGGAACGATTCTTCTCGAGGGTGACGCCGAAGTTCTTCACGGCGGCGCGTTCGGGACGTTGGCGGGGAATATTCCCGTGCGAAATATAACTATTTCGGAAATTTTGGGCGTAAATCCGCCGATTCCGGGCGAAATTCCCGTTACAACCATAACCGAAAACGCGCAATTCACAGGAACTGTGGAATGGTCGCCGAATCACAGCGTATTTCAAGCGGGCATAAGATATACGGCGACGATTACGTTAACGCCGCGAGCGGGATATACGTTTATCGGTGTGCCTGCGAACTTCTTTACCGTCACGGGCGCGGCAATCGTGACGAATAACGCGAATTCAGGTGTAGTAACCGCGGTATTTTCGGCAACCGACACGGATAATCATATATTTGACATAACAGACGGATCGATTAGGATTGAAAATGGCACAAACGCGGATACTGTCAAAGTTACACGCAGCGACGGACAAGTGCTTGACAATATCCCGGAAAATACGCAAATTACTATAACCGGAAATTATTCAAGCAATGTTGCAGTCGACGCTATTTACGTAGCAAGCGGCGTTACGACGAATATAAGGCTGAATAATGTTAATATAACTGTTAATAGCGACCCTAGTCGCAATGCGTTCAATATAAACGGCGGAAATGTAACGCTTGAATTGGTCGGCACAAACACACTCATAAACAATGGATGGTTCAACGCAGGTGGTGTACGAGTTCCAGCGGGCTCATCGTTGACTATTAATGGCACCGGTAGTCTCGAAGTGCGTAGTGGACCGGATGCTGCAGGAATAGGTGGCAACCACAGCGAGCCTGGCGGAACAATCACGATAAATAGTGGTACGATTAGCGTATTTGGTGGTTCTTGGGGTTCAGCTATAGGCGGGGGGCGGAATAGTTCGGGAGGTACTGTCACCATAAACGGCGGCGTGGTGACGGCGACAGGCGGCAATAACGGCATAGGTATCGGCAGAGGCGCCAATGGTGGTGACGGCGGAACATTAACAATAACCGGCAATGCAGTAGTGTTTGCAAACTCCACCAACGCCGATATTACTCGTACACAAGGTATACTGTTTATCGGCAACAACGGCGAAATGTTTGGCGATGTTACCATTGAGCAGAATGTGACTTTTGCAAGCGATAGAATACTTTTGTTGCGTTCGGGAACGCTTACTATCGCTCCGAATATCACGCTTACCAATAACGGACTTATATTGGTTGACGCAAGCGCTATCGTTAATCATGGCGGCGACCCGTATGGATATATTGTCGGAACGGGCGAGATACGTCATTCGCAAACTAACATAGACAATAACGTATTTGATATAAGCTTCGGGCCGATTAGGATTGAAGAGGGCACAACCGCTGGTACTATTAGGGTTGCGCACGGCAACGGTCAAGTTTCTGATAATATTCCGCAAGGAACGCAAATCACTATCACGGGAAATTATTCAAGCGGTGTCGCAATCGATGGAATTTATGTAGCAAGCGGCGTTACAGCGAATGTGAGGCTGGATAATGTTAATATAACTGTTACTGCTAGCAATCGCAACGCGTTTAATATAAATGGCGGAAATGTGACGCTTGAGTTGTATGGAATGAATGTACTTGTGAGTGGTTCTAATGCGGCGGGCATACGCGCTCCGGCGGGTTCCTCACTTGCAATCGGAGGAAATGGAAGTCTTACAGCAAATGGCGTTTCAGACGGAGCGGGTATTGGCGGTAACCACAGTGAATCAGCCGGCACAATAACAATAAACAGCGGCGGGTGGATTAGCGCGTTTGGCGGCTCATCAGGTGCCGGAATTGGTGGCGGCTGGCAAGGCGGTGGTGGTACAGTTACTATCAATGGCGGCGTGGTTACAGCAACCGGTGGCTGGAACGCCATAGGTATTGGTAGAGGTTGGGGCAATGCTGACGGCGGAACATTAACACTAAACGGTAATGCCGTAGTGTTCGCAAGTTCCACCAACGCCGATATTACCCGTACACAAGGCATACTATTTATCGGCAACGACGGCGAAATGTTCGGCGATGTTACGATTGAGCAAAGCATGACCATTGCAAGTAACCAAACACTTGTTTTAGGCTCGAGAACGCTTACAATCGCGCCTGACGTCACGCTTACCAACAACGGAATGATTCTTCACAGAGACGGTTCGTCTATTCTTCACGGCGGCGCGTTCGGCACGTTAACGGGCTGGGGAAGCGTACGGAATTTGATAACCATTTCGGAAATTTTGGGCGTAACTCCGCCGATTGCGGGAGAAACTGCGGCTACAACCATAATTGCCAACGAGCAATTCACGGGAACCGTGCAATGGTCGCCGAATCACAGCGTATTTCAAGATGGCGTCAGATATACGGCGACAATTACGTTGACAACTTTGGATGATTTTGTGTTTAGACGAGTTCCGTCGAACTTTTTCACCGTCGCGGGCGCGGCGACCGTAACAAATAACGCGAATATGGGCGTGATTACGGCGGTATTTCCGATAACTGACGTCGGTGATAATTTCTTTGATATAACAGGCGGGCCAATCAGGATTGAGCATGGCACAAACGCAAATACTGTCAGAGTTATACACAGCGGCGGCGAAATCAGCGATAATATCCCTCGTGACGAGCAGATTATTATAATCGGAAGCTATTCGAGCAACGTAGCAGTCGATGGAATTCAAGTCGCTTCCGAAGTTACGGCGAATGTAAGATTACACTATGTAAATATCAATGCTAGCGCAAGCAGTCGCCGCGCGTTTCTTATAAGCAACGACGCAACCGTAAATCTTGAGTTGTCGGGAACGAATACGCTTAGAAGCGGGGCAAATGCGGCGGGGTTGCAAGTTGTTACGGGTTCGTCATTGACAATATTCGGAGATGGCAGTCTATCAGCGTTCGGAGGTTCAAGCGAAAGCGGAATCGGTAGTAGAAGTGTTGCAAGCGGAAGCATTACTATAAACAGCGGAACAATTACCGCTACCGGTGCCGGTAGCGGCGCAACCGGCGGACAAGGAATAGGTGGAAATAACGCAAATGTTACTATAAACGGCGGAAATATTACGGCGGTTAACGGTGGTAACGGAGTGGGTATCGGTGGCACGGGTACTAACGCCAGTGTTACCATCAACGGCGGCACGATTTCCGCGCGCGGCTGGAACAGCCCGGGCATAGGTAGCAACCAAATCTTGATAACAGGCGGAAATATTACGGCAAACGCTTCCGGCACTAATGGCATAAACGGAGAAACTACCGTAACCGGCGGCATAGTTACCACAAACTTCATAAACGGAACATTAACAGTGGACGGTAACGCCGTAGTGTTCGCAACTACTGTGAATGCTACCACTGCCGCTACGCAAGGCATACTGTTTATAGGCAACATCGGCACGGTTCATGGCGACGTTACACTTGAGCAAGACGTAACCATACCAACGTCGATTAGCAGGACTCTAACCGTGCCAAGCGGCGCGTCGTTGATAATGCCTGCGGGAATAACTTTGACAAACGACGTCACAATCATTCCCGCTGACGGAAGCACGGTGACGGTGAACGGCACGGTTTTAGGCAACAAAATAAACGGAGCGAACGTTGCGCCACCGACATTGTCAAGCAGAACATATAACAGTATTATGTTAAACGTTGCGGAACTTTTGGCAGCGACCGGGCAGAGCATGGAATTCGCGATTAATACAATAAATTCCGTACCGACGGGCGGCTGGCAGGAGTCGACGGAGTTCACCGGACTTGCGTCGAATACGACATATTACTTCTTTGCTCGGTCAGTAGAAGATGATAACTTCCGAACGGGTGCGGCAAGCATAGGTTCGCCGATTACGACAAGTGCCGGAAACATAGAGATAACAGACATTATATTTAATGACGACGGCACCGAGATAACGGTTGAGTTTGATTCTCAAACTCGTGCAACTATAATTATTGCGTTTCGTGACGAAAGCGGTAGGTTTTTAGGCGCTGTAAATAAATATATAACATCGCAAAATAGTGAAATTTCAAATATTAGCATACCTCAAAACACGTATAAAATTAGTTTTAAGATTTGGGACGGATTGAGCAATATGAACCCACTTGATGATGTGGAAATAGCAGTTAGAAATGACGTCGGTGATTGGGTGTTAACAGATTAGGTAATGCAAACGTATACAAGAGCAATAAAAAAACAGGACAACGAACAGATAAGCCGTGGTTACAGAATCCACATTGATTTTAAAATTGACTTGAAGTATTTCGGTATAAAAAAGTCTTGCTTGATGGAAAGCATTTTCGCTTAAAATTTAGGCTTGACCCCAAATGGTGTGGAACCCTAGAACTGCCCCGATTCGACGAAAAACAAAAACCCTTTAACCATTGCAGTTAAAGGGTTTTTTGGTCGAGGTAGCAGGATTCGAACCTGCGGCCCCTTGGTCCCAAACCAAGTGCGCTACCAAACTGCGCTATACCTCGTTGTTTACACAACCTTAAACATTATACCCGCAAATTTTAAATTTGTCAAGAGAAATTTTCATTATTATTGAAAAAAGGATAAAAATTTTAAATTTTTCCCTAATTTCGCAAAATAAAGAGGAATGCGCCTCTCTGTGCCGAATAATAAAAGGATAATATTTTACCATTTTGGGAGGAAAACCAATGTTTGATTTAAATAAGTTGAAAATTATTCCGGTCGAACTCGATCGGGAGATGAAAAAATCGTATATAGACTACGCAATGTCAGTTATCGTCGGACGCGCGCTACCGTCTGTTCAAGACGGGCTGAAACCGGTTCATCGGCGCATACTTTACACAATGTACGAAAGCGGATTAACGCCTGATAAGGGCTATCGCAAGTGCGCGACAACCGTCGGCGACGTTTTGGGTAAGTATCATCCGCACGGAGACATGTCGGTATACGACGCGCTTGTGCGTATGGCGCAAGATTTTTCGTTGCGCTATCCTTTGGTTGACGGGCACGGAAACTTTGGTTCGGTTGACGGCGACAGCCCGGCGGCGTATCGTTACACCGAGGCGAGAATGCAAAAATTGGCGGCGGAAATGTTGACTGACATCGAGAAAGACACCGTCGATTTCGCTCCTAACTACGACGACCGATTGAAGGAACCA
>Ga0123355_10000956_pt1 | contig 39966 bp, 47 predicted proteins | sample TergutEmb28metaG_3_FD_89872 | JGI IMG/M metagenome (GOLD analysis project Ga0123355, IMG submission 89872) | Embiratermes neotenicus P1 segment gut microbial communities from Petit-Saut dam, French Guiana - Emb289 P1 | ecosystem: Host-associated > Arthropoda: Insects > Digestive system > Gut ...
CCGGGCGCGGCTACATCGCTTAAATTAAATTACTGGCGTTCTTTAATTTCGTAATCAATAGGTCGGGGGTTCGAATCCCCCCGTTAGCTTAATCAAAATAGCCCATGAATATGGGCTTTTTTCGTAGAACTTGATAAACGCACTTGGGGGTAGCAAGTGACTTTTCAAATTGGTGATTGGGTCATTTCCATTTATTCTATATTTCCCATCTTTACTGCGATTATCGCAATTTCGCTTCTTATCCGATTTGCCGGATTTATTTTGCGTGGCATTAAACGGTTTTTTCGCTTCATTGCAAAGCCTTTCAAAAGAAGCCTCAGCCGCAATAAATGGAATGAAACCCGTGATCGAATTTACAAAGAAGCTGCGTTAAAAGATGCCGAACGCGAGGCAACAAAAAACCGTGGACAAGTCACGGGTGGTTTGAACAAGGATTCTTCGGATTAAACGGTTCCGACGAACCGTGCTTTGTTGGATAAATTGCGAATAAATAAAAAAATCCCACACAAAGAAAACAAAGCTTTGTGTGGGATGGTGAATGCGTTAACCCCTCGATTGAGCACGCTTGCACGCTGGGTACATGGGTGATGCTTACCGGTTGCTGCGGTGGTTCTGGTTGTTCTTGCGGCTTCCGACTTTCTTTTTTATCTAGTTGTATGTGTAACGTGGTTTAGGGAGGGCCCCATTAAAGTACTTACCTATTGTTGACTCTCGCTGGCCAGCGTTTTTGTGAGTCTGTAAGTCCGGTGGTAACGATTCGATCCTTAAGCATGTATTGTATCGGGATGCACGCAGGGACGTTTGCATACGTTTGACATGAGAGCCGTGTGTACATGTGCGGATGTCTAGGATACGCCGATGACTTGGATGGAGTATATTGCATTTAAATGCTCGCGCTTAGTTTGACATGCTTGCGCTTTTATGATAATGCGGCCTTCAATCATGCTATTTTTAATTTTATTTTCGTTACGAAAAATTCGCCTTTTTTTTCAACTGATATGGTTGCGTTCATTTTTTCAAGCAATTCCTTGGCGATGGCCAGACCCAACCCTGTGCGCTTGTTGGATCGAGAGGTGTCGGCGGTGTAGAATCTTTCGAAGATATTGTTTATGACTATGTTGTGTAAGTCATCTGTTTTATTGGCAATTTCTATGACCCCGTCAGACAATGTAACACGTAAATAATCTCTTCCGTGTGTGGCTGCATTTGCTATTAAGTTGGTTAGCACGCGTTTTATCGCGTCTTCATCGCATATCGCATACAGCGGCGTGTCGGGGATGTTGTTGTCTACAGTCATCCCCTTTTTTTCAATGTCTACATAATTACCCACCAAGGTATCACGTAGTATGTTACTTACATTGACGCGGCGCAATACGACGTCGCCCTCCACCGCGCGGGAGAATGCAAACAGGCTGTCCATCAGTAGAGTCAAAGCGTCCAACCGCTCGCGTATGGTGGTTAGGTAGCGCAGCCGCGTTTCATTATCGATGTCTTTGTTTTCAAACATTTGCAAGTACCCTTTGGCCGAAGTTAACGGGGTACGCAAGTCGTGCGAAATATTGGTGATGGCTTGTTTGAGTATCGCCTGCGTGCGCTGCACATCAAAGTAATCTTGCCGACTTTTTTGTAATAGGTTGTTTATGCTTTGGCTCAAAGCGGTAATATCTTTATCGAAAGTGGTGGTGGTTAGTTGGGCGTTGGTATCGGTTTGGAGGATATGGGTCGAAAGCCTGCCAATTTCGCGCAGGTCTCTTTTTAATAACAACCACTTTGCCAACATAATGGCAAAGCCTGTGCCAAGTAGGACACAGGCTATTACCAGAAAAATCATCATTTTATTTCCGCCCTTTGGAAGATGGCCAAGCCCGCTACGGTGGGTACAACCAGCCATGCCAGCCCTATCAGCAAGCCTTGAATAATGTCTGCCGATTGCATAGTGGGCATCCCGGCAAATATACCAAACAAGCTTGCAAGGTCAAAATACATAGCGCGCAATGCCTCCGGGAAAGCGATTGACAACAAGCCAATTACCATTTGCGGCACCAGTGTGAAAGCGATATATAGCCCAATCGCTACGCCCGATTTGCGGAATACGAAACACATAAACACACCAATGCTGTTAAATGCCAGTGCAAAAAGCACTTGTGAACCAAAGATTTGCAACACTTCTATGCCCAGTCCGCTGCCCCAATAACCCCATCCATCACTAACCGTGCCGAAAAGGATATATAAAGCGATGTTAACCACCATAAACAACACACTGAGCGTACAAGCAAACAGCAACTTGGAAAAATAAAACTTGGCGCGGCTGAAGCCGATGGTCAACTCATTTTTTACTGCGCTGCTGGAGAAGGGTGCCATGGCCAGTATTAATACAATCGGCAGGATGAAATACATCATAATATCCATAGATGCCAGCGCCATTTGTGCACCATCCGCAGCTGTGATTACCTCTTGTTGTACAAAAAGGTTAATTTCGCCATCTACGATTTCAGGTGCTTCTGTTTGTACGCCCATGATTAACGCTGACCGAAACACAAAAATGGTTAATGCCGCGATCAATAACATAATACCCAATACGATGTAAATTCCTTTGCCACGCTGCATTCTATAGGCATCTGCCCGCATCAAATTAAACATTGTAACTACCTCCGATGACGTTCTTGTAATAATCTTCCAGCGTATCCCCTACTTCTTGCATGGCGGCGAGCCTTACCCCGCCGTGGATCAATTGGTAGGATATTTCTTCGCTTTTGTCGAATTGCTCGTACAAGCGGATTTCGTTGTTGTTGACTTGCTTGTAGTTGTGGATGCCTAGGGTGGTTTCTAGGACAACACAGGCTTTTTGTGCATCGTTGACTACCAGCGACAATGCGCGTTTGCATTCTTCTTGCAATTGTTCGTGGGTGAGGTTTTTAATTAATTTGCCGTGGTGCAAGAAGGCGTACTTGGTGGCGACCAGCGACAGCTCCGTCAAGATGTGACTGGATAACAAAATGGTAATGCCTTTTTCGCTCATGGTTTGGATTAGCTTGCGGATTTCTACGATGCCCATGGGATCCAGGCCGTTGATGGGCTCGTCCAAGATGACAAAGTCCGGGTTGCTAAGCGTGGTGAGCGCAAGCCCCAAGCGTTGCTTCATACCCATGGAGAAATTCTTGAATTTTTTATTGCCAGTGTCGGTCAAGCCTACAAATTCCAGTGCATTGTTGACCACTGCCTTGTCGGGGATACCGCGCTGCTTGCGGTAGAATTCCAAGTTTTGTGCGGCGGTGAGGCCGGGATACATGGCGGGGGATTCGATGGTGGCACTCATGCGGCGGCGGGCGGCGTTGATCTTGGCCGGGTCGCTTTCGCCGAAGAGTTGGATGCTGCCGTTGTCGGGTGCAGCCAGGGATGTAATCATGCGCATCAGGGTGGTTTTGCCCGCGCCGTTTTGGCCGATCAAGCCGTAAATGTCCCCTTTTTCAATCGTAAGACTTACATCGTCTACCGCAGGCTTGCCGCCGTAGATTTTTGTAAGATTTTGTGTTTTTAACACTGTCATGTGTTTCCTCCGTTTTCAGTTGGTCGCAAGTTGCGACCGACTGGGTTTGTTGTGATGAGGAGAGAATACAGGGCAAGGCTAACAAAAGAATAAAAAAAGTTTAACAAATGTGTAACAGTTTATTTGGGAGCCTAGTCTTCCATCTTGAAGCCGATGCCCCATACGGTTTTTATGTATTCGGTTTGGGGGTTGAGTGCGTTTAACTTGGCGCGTAGGCGGCTGATGTGCATGTTGACGGTGTTGTCCGTGCCGAAGAATTCATCGCCCCATACGCTTTCGTATAGGTTGTTTTTTGTGAAAACCTTTTGCGGGTGCGTCACCATTAATTTGAGGATTTCAAATTCGCGCTTGGATAAGCCGGCTTTGGTGCCGTTGATAAATGCATCGTGGCTGTCCATATCCAGCGTCATATCCTTGTAACCGAGGTTGGAATCTGCAGCACCAAGCCCAAGGCCGGGCGTCGCTACGCGACGCAACTGCACCGCAATACGCGCCAACAGCTCATTATTATCGAAAGGCTTGGTTAAATAATCGTCCGCACCCCTTTGAAGCAAATCGACAGTGGTTTCTTTGTCCATTTTGGCCGTCAGTACGATCACCGGAATATCGTGTGTTAGGCGCACTTCTTGTAATACCTCTTCCCCTGTTTTGCCGGGTAGCATCAAATCCAGCAGCACCAGCGCGTATTTATCGTGCGGCAACATGAGCAGGGCTTCCGTGCCGGAATACGCCGCTGCTGTTGCGTAGCCTTTATGCCCCAGCAATTCGCATAGCATTTCATTGATGTGCATATCGTCTTCAACCACCAAAATTTTTTGCACAATAAAACCTTCTTTCATTTAATATGTAAGCAGATGCGGTTCGCTGCACTTATTATACACGTTCAAACGCTTTGTGTTAGACTAATACTACAATGATTTACGCGGGAGGCGACCATATGCAGGTAAATCGATTGTTCGAAATCATTTATATATTGCTGGACAAGAAAAGCGTGACCGCGAAAGAACTGGCGGAGCGCTTCGAAGTAAGCACGCGCACAATTTACCGCGATGTGGACACATTGAGCTCGGCGGGTATTCCCATTTATACCGAGAAGGGCAAGGGCGGCGGCATCAGCTTGCTGCCCGATTTTGTATTGAACAAATCGCTCCTAAGTGAGCGCGAACAAAACGAAATCCTAACCGCGTTGCACAGCCTATCTCACGTAATGACGGACGAAACCAAGGGTGTGTTAAATCGCCTGTCCACCCTTTTTAACCGCACGGCCACCAGTTGGCTAGAAGTGGATTTTTCCGAATGGAGTTATAACGACGATTTCTTCAATGACTTGAAAACCGGGATATTGGAAAGGCGCATCGTCGCGTTTGAATATTTCAACACCCAAGGCGAACGCTCCCTACGACGCGCAGAGCCAATGCAGCTTTGGTTCAAATCCCGCGCTTGGTACATCAAGGCGTATTGCTTGGACAAAAACGGCATGCGGTTGTTCAAGCTGTCGCGGATAAAAAACCTAACGCTTACGCAAGACACTTTCACCGAGCGCATTATATTAGAAGAACCACCTCCACCCCCCTGCGAACACGAAAATAAGGATGTTACATTCCGCTTTCACGTACAGCCCGAACTGGCCTACCGCGTCTTTGACGGTTATGACGACGAACATATTGCGCGCCAGCCCGACGGCAGCCTCATTGTCACCACCACTTGGTACGAGGACGATTGGTTATACTCCTACATCCTTAGCCACGGCGAATATGCCGAAGTCCTAGAGCCGCAGCACCTACGCGACACCCTCAAGGCAAAGATGCAGCGTATGATGGATAAATACGCATAATATGACACGCTGTTGTCGCATTATGCGTTTACAATAATCCAAACGATGCAATCGGGAGGATCAAATGAAAACAATCCAAGATGCAGCCACTTTTATTAAGAGCCACATTTGTAAGGTTCCTGACGATTTTGAAATCGCAGACACTTTAAAAAATGGCTTCGAACACGCGGAAATCGTTGACGGCATTAAAGAATTGCGACTCATATTGCAACTTATTGCCGACAATGTAATCTGTGATGCACAAACCGATGCTGAAATGCACATCACCGACAAACCCTCCAATGACTTCCATTTAATTTTCCCGGCGCTTACATCCCCTTATATCATGCTGTTTTGCATCGGGTTATGCGGTGAATTTGTAAATGGCTCATCTAATTGTATGACCATTGACGGCACCAAACTGTTTGATGCCTTCAAAAAATCGCGTGGAAAAAACCATAACCAACATTTAATATTCCTATCAAATCTAGGTTTTGAATTTTCTGTCGATGTTTCGGCAAAATCATTTAAATTGAATAAAATAGATGCCCTCGAAGTCCGATACCCGGATTCGCCGTCTGTGTTGGTGGGGTTAAAATGTTTAGTGGAAGCCACCGTACAAATATCACCACAAATTTACAAAGCCCAAAAATCATACGCCATTCAACCCCTATTCATGCGCAGCGATTATCATGCGCTAAACCTCCCCAAAAAATTCGCATACGATATTCGCGATTGCGCCGCGTAAATTTCCGGTGAAATCGAATTATTTTGTATTGAAACACATGACATGATGCTCAAAAATGGATGCAAGTACGAAACGGCATTTAAAATGAACGAATTCATTTTTACCTACACTTCAAAAGCGACAAAAAAAGTTGTAGCTTCCTTACGCTTCGGATTTCAAGGCGAATATATCAAGATTAATTCAAAACAGATTGACGAAGACGACTCGTTTTTGGCAAATGCGCCGCCCAATATTAAACAAGCCATAAAAAATGGTCACAACTGCGCGAAGGAAAACAACCCCGATGCATGCAATCCGAAGTGCGCGTATATACGCTTTCAGTTAGATGATCTTATGTATACAAAATGCAGGCACCTTAATTTTAATATTCCCATTGCTGCGGTTGAGGATAGAGAGTACGTTAAAACATGGCTGACCCATGAAATGGCATGACAAAACAACTTAATGGAGGTTACACATGGTTGCATCATTACAAGCATTACTGGACGATTGGAAAGTGACCCGCAGTATTATAGTGGGATTTTTGGAAGAACTGGACGACACGGATTTGGACAAGCCCTTGCCGCGCAAGGTGCTTAATACCATCCGCTTGCAGGCGTATGAGTTGACCTTGTTCCAGCGGGATATTGTGCAGTCTTTTATCACCAAAACGGTTGACTTTGGCGAGGAATACATTTATGAAAACCTCGCTGCCGATGTACTCATCAAACGAATGGCTTTTTTGGATGCCGAGCTGGAACAGGCACTTGCGCGTATGGACGGCACGGAAGTCATCGACTACTACGGCGAATCCTACAACGTGCATCGCATCGTTTCCGTTTTGATTGGGCATGAAAATATGCATGTGGGGCAGATCATCGCGTTTTGTTATGCTACGGGCATAGAAATCCCCGCTTGCATAGCCGAACCAATGGCTTTGGAAGGGTAATTACAAGCAATAATAAAAGATCCAACTGGTGGCAATGTTGCAACCAGTTGGATTTTTTTTTGATATACGATGTGGCGCGTTACATATCTTGGCCGTTGGTAAATAACTTGCAGTACACGCCTTGCTTTGCCATTAATTCGTCGTGCGTGCCTACTTCGGCGATTTGGCCTTTTTCCATTACGACGATTTTGTCTACGGAGGTGATGGTGGATAGGTTGTGCGTGGTGATGAGTATGGTGTGGTTGCTGCGCAGGGATTGGATGGTGTCCATTACGGCGCGTTCGCTGTCGCTGTCCAATGCGGAGGTGGCCTCGTCGAAAACCAAGATGGGGGCACCTTTGATTAACGCGCGGGCAATGGCGATGCGTTGTTTTTGCCCGCCGGACAAAGTTGCGCCTTTTTCGCCGCAGGGGGCGTCGTATTCGCCCTCTAGGGTAGTGATGAAGTCGTGTGCAGCGGCGCGTTTGGCTGCTTTGATTACGCGGTCTTTGTCGGCAGTGCCGCTCAAGCCCATGGCAATGTTTTCATGAATAGTCATGTCAAACAGCTTGCAGCTTTGGTCTACATAGGCGAAATATTGCCGCCAGTTTTTTGTGGGGATTTCGTTGTAACAGACGCCGCCCAGTGTCATGCCCAAATCTTTGCGGTCATATAGGCCGATGATGGCGCGTAGCAACGTGGATTTGCCACTGCCCGATTCGCCTACAAAGGCCACCATTTCGTTTTCGCTGATGGTTAAGTTGATATCTGCGAGGGTGTTTGCTTCCGCGTCCAAATAGGCGAAGCTTAAGTTTGTGATGGACAGGGTGTGTCCGTTGGGGGATGCGAGGGTATTTGCGTCCGTGTTTTCTGTGCTTTCTTCATCGGTGCTTTTGTCCAAGATGGCGAATACGCGCTTGGCCCCGGCGATGGGTACTTGCAAGTCCGCATAAGTACGGCCAACGCGCCCGATGGAATCAACGAGGGTTTCAAACATACCCAGCACCACCATCAGCATGTGAAATTCCAGCCGATAAGTGGCAACCAGCCAGCCGCCCAACGCGAAAGTCACCGCCAAGGACATCCAACCTTGCAACGTAGTGAACAACCCGCGCCACATTTCGATGAAACCGCGCTTGAAATCAAGCATTTTTAACCGTTTATTATCGGCATCAAAGGTGATCAACGCGCGGGATTGCATATTATACGCCCGCATGACCATGGCACCGGAGAAGATATTACTGGCAGTTTTTACGGTGTCGGCGTTGGCATCGAGCCGATCTTTGCCGATTTTAGCCAAAGGCTTGGTGAAGCGGTGTTGCATGACGAAGCTGATCATACCGACGACGACAGCCCCCACACCCAGACGCCAATCCACCGCGAAAATGACAATGGCCGATCCGCCAATGCCCAGCAAACATGCGACAAACTCGGTTAGCGGCTGGCCAAAAACACCCTGCGCGGTATCCGCATCGGTGTTGATGGCGGCAATGCCTTCACCGCTGTGGGCAACAGCGGCGTCCTCGATGCCGCTTTTTGTAAATTTGCGGAACAATGCCCGCTTCACGTCCATCATGATTTTCTCGCTGGCGATGATGTAGTTGTAAATCCCCGCGCCTAGCAGGACAAAGAAAATGCCCACAACGATAGAGAAATGAATCACCGCCGTAACCACCATATCGGCGTTACCCGCCACAATAGCCGCCATGATATTGCCCGACAGCAACGCCATCGCCAGCGGGAAAACAAACCCCTGCGCACTGTACATTAACTGGCTCAACGCATAGCGGAACGCATACGGCCGCGCGAAACGGAATAATTTAAAGAAATATTGATTGTCCCCTGCGGTTAGCTTCTTAAACAAGGGTTTTGCCCCCTTCCATGTGTATGACGGTGTCGCAAAAGGCAACGGCACTGTCGCGGTGCGCCACCATGATGACGGTTTTGTCCTTTGCGGCGTCGTTCAAGCTGCGGAAAATAGCGGCTTCAGTGGTGGGGTCTAACGAGGATGTGGCTTCATCGAACAGGATGATGGGCGCGTCCTTGTAAAACGCGCGTGCCATGGCAATGCGTTGGCGTTGACCGCCGGATATATTTTCGGAGGATTCGGCCAATACGCTGTCCCATTGGTTGGGCAGAGATTGGATGAAGTCAAGAATGCCCGCTTCGGCGCAGGCTTTTTGCAACCGTGCGGGGTCGGTGATGGTGCTTTCCATGGTGATGTTCTCGCCGATGGTGCCCGGCAGCAGGAAGCTGTCCTGCGGGATGTAAGCAATCATGTTGCGCAAGTCTGCGCGCGATGCTTGGGTGATGTCGGTGCCGCTGATGGTGATTTGGCCGTCGGTGGGGTCGTACAACCCCATGAGCAGCTTGAGGATCGTAGACTTGCCGCTGCCACTTTCACCCACGAATGCCACGCGGCTGCCGGGGGCGATACTGAATTGCGCGGCATTCAATGCCAACGGCAAATCCGCGCCGTATGCAAAGGAGACATTTTTAAACACGATGGCGGGGTTGGCGGGGTCTAAGGATTCGCTTGCAGCGCGTTCTTCCGGTGGGTGGTCGGTGTTTTCATTTACGCGCTTGGCCCGAGCGACGCTGGGTGCAAGGTTGCCGATGCCGTTGGCAACCTCGGATATGCCGCCGATGACCATCATGATGGTGGCAAGATACGCGATAAATTCAGCAATGGTAAGATTCGAATTGATAACCCCAAGCGCTAACACTACATTGATGACCGCAATGGGCCCAAATAGCGCGAAAAATGCCGTGGACACCAGCAAAATCGACGCCTTAGCCACGCGCTTGGTGGCCGCCATGTATCGGTTGTATACCGTCATATAGCGCTCTTCCATAACGGCAGCTAGGTCATATGACACGACCACGGACACATTTTGCAACGAGTCATTAACGACGGCGTTGAAGTTGGCCGTTTCTTTGGATTGCTCCTCGGCGTGTTTGCGCATGGGCATGGACAAGATGATCACCAGCGCGAACATAACAATAAACGCGACCACCAGCGCACCCGTGTACAGTGGGCTTATCATCAGCAAAAACACCAGCGACACCGCAAAGGAAATGAACCCGGAAATCACATTCATAATGCCGTCAGAAATTAAATTGGCGGCTTCGGGGATATCGTTGGAATAAATAGATAAACTTTCACCGCTGCCCGCTTCCTCTACTTTGGCGAAGGGCGCACCCAAGAAATGGCGGATAAAATACAGCCGCAAGTTGAACCCTGCGTTGGCAGAAAAACGCGCAAGCCACAACGTAGATAGTGCCGAACATATCGCGCGGATAATCGTAATGCCCGATACCAGCACCAACAGCCAAATCAACGTATCCACATCATGGCCAAGCGCGGCTTCGCCCATTTCGCCCTGCAAGCGGTTGGTTAATACCAACCCCACGGACAGGATTGCACACGCCAGGGTATAAAACAGCAAAAAGCCGCGATATCGTTGTCCGGCTTTTTTCATGGTTGTTAATATTGTTTTCATTGTGCCTCCTCTTTGCTGCCCGTTTGCCGCGCAGCTTGGACTCCATACGGAATCTATTTCGAGCATACTATGAACTTCGGCGTGCTGTCAAATTTTTGTTCCGCGCCATATGACAAGGGCGCAGCTTATTTTTTCAAGCTGCGCCCTTCGAGTGGTGCTTTTATATTGTGGTTAAGTTAAAAAGTGCTTGCTTCGGCATGGGCTTCTGCGGGGGTTTCTTCTGCGTTGAACATATCTACTACGTCGAATAGCAAGTCCAAGTTGTACATACTTGACAAGCCTACTACGATTTTGCATTTTTCTTTGCCTTTTTCGTTGTAGGCATAGAAGTTGACGCCGTCTTCATTGGCTTGCAAGTTGGTAATATCTACTACGGGCAGATGGATATCGCCTTTGCGTCTGGTTTGAATGAACACGCCGTTTTCGAGCCGCAGTTCATCGCCGAAGGAGAGGGTCATGTTGGGCACGGTGGCGGGGGTGATGTTGTGTTGCTTGATGTACCAATTGGTGAATCGCTCGGACAGTAAGCCGCCTGCAGTTTTGATTACGTTGGCGTCTTTTAATTCCGGGGTGTTGGGCTTGATGATCATCGTGCGGGGTTGTGTGCGGCGATAATGCGCGTCACGCACTGCAGCGGCAGCGCCCGCTATCGCACCCGCGACAACCGCGCCCAAAACACCACCGCCCGCTACTGTGGAAAAACTTACATCATCGGGGTTGTCGGTCAGGCCGGCGATTTGATTGAAATGGAAGGATTGATTATTGCGGCCTTTGATTACATGAACGCCTTCTTCGTATACAGTCACTTTGGATTTCATGCTGTTGGCCAGCCAAAACAAGCCAATCAGGACGATGGGCGTGACACCCAAAGCCGCAAATCCACCAATTCTATCCCCGGGGTCTTGCGGGTCGTTGATGAAGAAAATACCAGCAAAGATAAGTAAAATGGCCAAAATGACCGCACCCGTTTTAATTAAAATCGGCATGCTGGCTTTGGTTTTAAATTCTGCCACGATGTTGCCTTTATTTTGCGTCTCGTGCATGAGTGGTGTTTCGTACATGTTATCCCTCTCCCTATGCAATTTTATATATGCAGTATAACGCATTTTTACTTTATCAGGCAATTGGTTTCCGCACTGGTTTTCGCATTTTTCGCTACATTATCGAATACGATTAACAATCAATTGGCGGAAAAGGTGAAGCATGAAACGCATCAATGCGCCCCTTATGATTCGGAAGAAAGCGTTTTATACAATGGTGTTTATGTTACTGGCGTTGTCGTTTTTATTTGGGCGATTGTTTTACATACAGGCCTTCCGCGCAGAGGAATTGCAGGCGTTGGCCTTCGAGCAGCAGACGCGTGACCGACTCATCGCACCCGTGCGCGGCACGATATATGACCGCAACATGGTGGGGTTGGCCGTGTCCGAAACGGTGGCCAGTGTAAGCGTCATCTACGCACAGATGCGCGACATACCGGGTACGGCGCGTATCTTGGCGCAGGAGTTGGAATTGGACGAAGCCGACGTGTTGGCGCGGATATCGCGCCGCGTGGCGTTGGTACGCGTGGCCACACAAGTGGATAAAGCCACCGCCGACCGCCTGCGCGAAATGAATCTGCCCGGCGTGGTCATCGACGAGGACATCCGCCGTTTTTATCCGTTTGGGTCGTTGGCTTCGCAGGTGATTGGCTTTGTGGGGCGCGACAATCAGGGCATTATCGGCCTAGAAGCCCGCTACGACGAATTTTTGCGCGGCGCATCCGGGCGCATCTTGACCGAAACCGACGTAGCTGGGCGCGTACTATCCGGCGGGCAAATCTACCGCCAGCCGCCCACGGATGGGTATTCACTCGTCCTCACCATTGACGCCATGCTGCAAGCCTATGCCGAACAAACCATTGAATTGCTGGTGTACGAAAAAAACGCCCTGCGCGGCGTTATTATTTTAATGAACCCCCAAACCGGCGCCATCTACGCGCTGGCCAACAAGCCCGACTTTGACCTGAACGACCCCTTCACCATAACCGACCCCGCCCTACACGCCGTGTGGGATACCTTCACCCAGCAGCAGCAAATGGACTATTTGAACCGTATGTGGCGCAACTTCGCCATCAACGACACCTACGAGCCGGGGTCTACGTTCAAGATCGTTACCTCGGCCGCCGGGTTGCAAGAAGGGCTGATTACCACCGCGTCGCCCTTCGTGTGCAGCGGCTCCACCACCGTGGGTGGCCGCGTGATTAAATGCTGGCGGTCGCCGCGTTCGCACGGCGCACAAACCTTCATCCAAGGGGTACAAAACTCTTGCAAGCAGGTGTTTAGGAAAAACCTTTTTTCGGCGATAACTGCCATTGATTTATTCCCATTGTGTGGTAGGATTGCTTGAAAATTGAGGGAGGCAACCATGCAGGCATTAATCGAATTTGTGGGCGATAACCGCATCCGTGCTATGTGGGATGAAACATCATTGAAATGGTGGTTTTCGGCCATTGATATATGCGCGGCGTTGCGTGGGTGCGATTACAAAACCGCACAAAATTATTATAAATCGTGGACGCACAAACAAAACGTAGCGGGAAGTCAGTCTGTCACGCACAGTAACCAACTGAAATTTCTGGCCGCCGATGGCAAGCGATACAACACCGCCGCTGTAGACTACGCCAACGCCCTGCGCCTCATACAAACCCTACCCGGCGCACATGCGGACAAGCTACGTTTGTCGCTGGCGCAAGCGTTGGAACACGATCCCAACGTTTCCGCCCAATTCACCCAACTGGGCACCACCAACCGCGACCAACCCCAAACCGAAATATCCCTGCTAACCATCACCAAAACCCCCATCGTGTAAGCGATGGCACAAAAGAGGACAAGCTCATGCCCATACGCAACCTTACACCCTTCCACGATCCATTATTCCGCAAAACGAGCAAACCTGTGGTGAAATTCGACGACCGCTTATTTGCGCTGCTGGACGACATGCACGACACGCTCAAGCGCGCCAACGGCTACGGCTGCGCGGCGGTACACGTCGGCATCTTGCGCCGCGTGGTGATCGTGCATGACGCAAGCGGCATCATCGAACTCATCAATCCCACCATCACAAAAACAAGCACCGCCACACAACGCGTGCAGGAAGGCTCCATCGCCCCCGGCGCACCGCGCGGCCACGTCCTGCGCCCCACCCATGTCACTGTCACCGCACAAGACCGCCACGGCAACCCCATTATTATCACGAGCGAGGGCTTCCTGGCTGCCACCCTGTGCCACGAAATCGACCATCTGGACGGCATTTTATTCTCCGATAAATTAATTTAAACCCCTAAAGGAGCGAACCCACATGGCAGAACTCAAGTACGAAGTCACCAAGCACATCGGCGTATTATCCGAAGGCTCACGCGGCTGGCAAAAGGAACTCAACCTCGTAAGCTGGAACGACCGCGAGCCCAAATTCGACATCCGCGACTGGGCCCCCGAGCGCGAAAAAATGGGCAAAGGCGTAACCCTGTCCAACGACGAAGTCACCAAACTAAAAGCACTCTTGGACGAAATAGGCATATGACCGACGAAAAAGTTTTTGCCATGACCATCGCCCGCATCTATCCCCTGCTGGTACAAAAAGCCGAGCGCAAAGGCCGCACCCAAGCCGAAGTCAATACCGTCATCTGCTGGCTCACCGGCTACGACACGGCGGGGCTAGCGATGCAAGTCCAAAGCGAGGCCACGCTGGAGACCTTCTTCAACCAAGCCCCACAAATCCACCCCAACGCGGCGCGCATCACGGGCATCATTTGCGGCGTGCGCGTAGAAGAAATCACCGACCCGCTCATGCAAAACATCCGCCGTATGGACAAGCTCGTGGACGAGCTGGCCAAGGGCAAAGCGATGGAAAAAATCCTGCGAACGGAGGCGTCCCCATGCAAGTAAAAGTCTTGCAAAACCACCCCGGCGAAGGTCAATTTCCGACCTTTCCCGCCGGCACCCCCGTAACCATCACCGGCGATGAATGCGCCGAATTCCTACATTGGTACCCGTGCGAAATCGACGGCCACGCCACTTATGTACCCGACACTTTCCTACACAATGGCGCACTCAATCGCACTTACAACCCCACCGAACTCGTACAAAAAGCGGGTGATATCCTCACCGTCAACGCCATCATCAACGCATGGCTGCTAGCCACCAACGCAACCGGGCAAACCGGCTGGATCCCCGCCGAAATATGCATTACACCCTAACGCGCTCTGCCCGCAAAACCACCGCCATCTACATCCGCGACGGCCAAGTCGAAGTACGCGCCCCGTTCTACATGACGCGCCGCGCCATCGACCGCTTTGTCGCGGAAAAAGTGCCGTGGATCAACAAAAACGTAGCCGAACAAACCACGCAAATCGAGCAAAAAAAGGCCTTCTCCACCGATTACGGCAGTACCCTGACCCTGCGTGGCAAACCCTACCCCATCACCCAACGCCACAACCCCTACGCCGAATTTGACGACGATGCCTTCTACATGCCGCCGGGCCTACAACCCCCACAGATCAAAACCCTATGCATCCGCTTATACAAAATCCTCGCACAAATGCACATCACCCAACGCGTAGATTTTTTCGCCCGTAAAATGAAAGTCGAACCCATCGTCACCAAAATAAACAGCGCCACCAAACGCTGGGGCAGTTGCTCTTCGCAAAAAAGTTTAAATTTCACTTGGCGGCTCATCATGGCCGACGACGAAGCCATCGACTACGTGGTCGTACACGAACTGGCCCACATTTTGCAACCCGACCACTCCCCGCAATTCTGGGCCATCGTCCAAAAATTCCTACCCGACTACCCCAACCGCCAAGCCAAGCTGAAAGAATTGCAAACCTGCTTAAATAGCGAAGATTGGAGCTAACGACCATGTTGTTTGAATACACCTTATCCGCCCCGCAAGCACACTTTTACAACATCACCCCCCAAGTCCGTGAAGCTGTCACGCAAAGCAGCGTGATCTCCGGCATGGCCGTGGTTTTCAACCCGCACACTACCGCGGGCATCACCATCAACGAGAACGCCGACCCCGATGTCATCCCCGACTTGCTGCACGGCTTGGATAGTGCCTTCCCCGACCGCGCCGCCTTCCGCCACAGCGAAGGCAACAGCGCGGCACACCTCAAGGCGTCGGCGATGGGTGCAAGCGCGACCCTCATTATCGACAACGGCAAGCTCGTGCTGGGGACTTGGCAGGGCATTTATTTTTGCGAATTCGACCCGCCACGCAACCGTAAATTTTATGTAAAAATCATGCGCAGCGAATAAAACGCCACCCATTTTTTGCAAAGCATTGAAAAAGAGGTGCATCCATGAATTTCACCCTATCAGCGGTATTGACCTTCTACCTGCCGCAGGCGGCCTCGCTCAAGGACAAACGCCAAGTGCGCCGCAGCCTTATCGAGAAAACGCGCCACAAATTTAACGCCTCCATAGCGGAGGTGGACACGCAGGACATCTTGCAAACGTTGACTGTCGGCATCGCCGTGGTGTCGAGCGATGCCGCGCACCGCCGCAACTGCATGGAAGAGATCATCCGCTTCATGGAAGCCAACGCCGACGCGGAACTCACCTCCGTAGAAATGGACGAATCCTGATGAAAATCCTGACCCTGTACTTCTCCGGCACGGGCAATACGCGCTATGTGGCGCAATCGTTCAGCCAAAAAATGGCTGCGCCCTGCCATTCGATTGAGGACGCGGTTAACTTTGCCGAAGCGATCGCAGCCGCGGATACCGTTGCGCTTTGTTACCCGATTTACGGCTCGCGCGCACCGTTCATCATGCGGCAGTTTGTGGCGCAACACCTAGCGGCTTTCGCGGGCAAGAAGCTGATTATCTTCGTCACGCAGACGCTATTTTCCGGAGATGGCGCACGAGCCATTACCGACCTTTTCCCCGCCAATCATGTGCAGGTTATTTACGCCGAACATTTTTTCATGCCCAACAACATATCCAACATTTTCTTTCTGCGCAAAGCGAGCGCGGCTTCCATAACAAGACGCGCTCGCCGGGCAGACAAAAAATTGGACAAAGTTTGCCGCAATATAAAAGAAGGCATAATCAAGCGGCGTGGGTTTTCCGCACTTTCCAAGCTCATCGGCAAGCTGCAAGGTATCCCGTGGCAGGGTAACAGCCGCCAAGTCGCCGCCGCCAAGCGCAGCATGGAACACCGCGCCATGCGCAAAGTAAAAATCGGCGCAGGCTGCACCCACTGCGGCATCTGCGTAACATGCTGCCCCATGCGCAACTTCCAAGCCGCACAAGGCACCATCACGCCGCTGGATAACTGCACGATCTGCTACCGCTGCATCAACCGCTGCCCGCAAAAAGTGATTTCCGTGTGGTTCAATGCCAAGCCCAAGTGGCAGTACAGAGGCATGAAATGAGCATAAAATTCACAGACGTTGGGTTTGTCACGAGCGATGTGCTGCGGCTCCGCGCCTTTTATCAATCCCTTTTCGGCGGCACAGTCGATGGCAACAAAATGCACGCCTCATTGCGCATGGACGGGATGGGCTTCACTTTTTTGCGGCACCGAAATGCGGCCTTCTATTACGAATTGGCGGACGGCGCAAGCAATGTGATTTTGACGTTTGACGTGGACGCCGAACACACGCGCGTAGCATCGCTGGGCGTAGAAATCATTTACGCACCCAAGACGCATCCGTGGGGCGCAAGGTCATTCCAATTCAAAGACCCCGACGGAAACGTATTAAACTTCCGCACCGTGGCCAAAAAATCATGAACGCCGCCGTGCCACGCATTTATGAAAAACTACTCGCCCACTTCGGCCATTTGCAATGGTGGCCTGCGCAATCACCCTACGAAGTCATGGTGGGCGCAGTACTAACGCAAAACACCGCATGGCGCAACGTAGAAAAAGCCATCGCCAACTTCGGCGGCCAACTATCACCGCAATTCGTGCGCGATGTAGATACCGAAATGCTCATCGACATCATCCGCCCCGCCGGGTTCTTCAACCAAAAAGCATTATACCTAAAGGCACTAACGGCGTGGTTCGCGCAATACAATTACGACATCTCCACTGCCCAGCGCGAGCCGCCGGACAAACTGCGCACGCAGTTGCTGACGGTCAAGGGTATCGGCAAGGAAACGGCGGATTGCGTTTTGTTATACGCGCTGGGCTTACCGACTTTTGTGGTGGATGCGTACACCGTGCGGCTTTGTGCGCGGTATGGGTTGGATGCGGGCGATAAATATGATGCGGTTAAGGATTTTTTTGAAGCGAGTTTGCCACGCGATGCGACGCTGTTTAATAATTATCACGCGGCGATTGTGCATTTGGGCAAGGATTTTTGTCGGAAAAATAAGCCGCTGTGCGGGGCGTGTCCGCTGGGGGATGCTTGTGCGCGGGTGGGGGTATAAAATGCAACTTATTACAAACAGACTCATTCTTCGTGAATATGCTAAAAATGATAAACATAATCTTTACGCATTGTTTACAGAAAAATTTGCGTTCACATATGAAGCGCATTTGCCAAAAAAGATTTCAGACATGGATGTTTATTTAAATTTTCATTTAGAAAATGCGCAAACTACAAACCGAACACACTATTATTATGTTATTGAACTGCAAGAAACCCATGAATTTATCGGCAGTATCGGATACGCATTTGCAAATGAAATTAACATAAATGGCATTGATGGCTGGGTAATGGAATTGGAATATTATCTTTTAGAAAAATATTGGGGCATGGGATATATGCCCGAAGCACTAAGAAAAATATTGTCAACGGCTTTTGAAAAAAATAATATTTTAAAAATTTTTGCGCAGTGCCATAAAGATAATCCTAAAAGTGAAATGGTAATGATTAAATGCGGAATGATTAAGTCAACGAATCAACCCGAACCAAAAAAATATAACGGCGTAGTAAAAGAAAATGTTAGATATGAAATAACCGCAGATTGTTTTATTCCACCGCATCAATAACAACTGCATTCTTATTTTTGAATGGTTCCCTGCGAACCACTATTTTTTTTACATATGTATGCAGGGCTTGCTGTCGCTGTTCGCTGTTCAAGTCGTGCCAGTTGTCTGCCAATAATGCCGTATGGATTTGAAATGCCTGCTCGATTTTGTTGTGATTAAGCAGGTTTTTTTCGTTGCATTTATTTTTCATGGCGTTGATGCAGCGGTAGTTAATCACTTTTGTAATTCCGTCCGCTTTGCGGCTCCATTTGGTTGTGTACTTGCCGCCGCAGGCCGCGCAATATAAGACGCCGCAGAAGTAAGCCTCGGCACTTGCTCGCTTAGTGGGGGTGGTGTCTTGCGTGCGCGTTAGTTTCTCCTGCGCTGCGCTGAAAGTAGCCTCGCTGAGGATGGGTTCGTGTTTGCCGTCGGCCTCGAAATAGCGCGCTTCGTCCTTGATGCTGTAGCGCACCCGACCTATGTAATTGGGGTTGCGCAAAATGAGTTTGACGGCGGCGGCGGACCAGGTTTTGCCGCGTTTGGTGGGGATTTTTTCTGCGTCCAGCGTGCGGGCGATTTGCGTTAGCGTGTCGTTGCCGTGCAGGTACATGGCGAAGATGCGCCGCACGACTTCGGCCTCTTGGGGGTGCGGGGTTTGAACTTTGCCACCGGGGGTGCGGGTGTAACCGTAGGAGGGGTAGATGGCGGCGGGGGTGAAGCCCTCCTTGACCTTGCGCTCGTTGCCCATGCGCACGCGCTCGGCCAGGTTTTCGCGTTCAAATTCGGCGAAGATGCCCACGATTTTAATGAACATGCGCCCCGTGGCTGTGGCCGTGTCGATGGATTCGTTCAGCGAGTTGAAGGCGCATTTGTGCCGGTTAAAGAGGTCCACCAGCTCGATGAGGTTTTTTGTGGAGCGGGTCAAGCGGTCGATTTTGTAGACCAACACGTTGTTGACCGTGCCGTCCGCCACGTCGGCCAGCATGCGCTTGATGGCCGGGCGTCCTTCGATGTCCTTGGCCGAAATGCCCTCATCGGCATATACGGCATGCACCGGCCAGTCCTTGATCGCGGCATAACTGCGCAATTTTTCTTCCTGCGCGCGGATGGAGTACCCCTCGCGGGCTTGTTCTTCGGTGGATACGCGGACGTAGATGGCCGTGCGGGTCATGCCGCACGCCCGGATAAATTCAAGCTATTAGCACGGCTAATAGCTTGAATTTGAAAAATGCAATTGATGCTCACGGTTCGCCCCTTCGTTTTATCCTTACAACAATGTATGGGCGTTATCCCAAAAAATTCCCCCAGGTGGTTTTTCTTAAACACGCGCAACCCCGTATTCATGGCCATTGGCGAGGCGTTGGGCGCAGAATTGTTCCACGACTACCTCATGCGTTTCGGCTTCCACGAAAAAACGGGCATCGACCTACCCGGCGAGGCCGTGGGCATCTTGTATTCCGCCGACCGCATCGGCCCCGTCGAATTGGCGACCATGGCGTTCGGCCAGAGCCTTACCATCACGCCGTTGCAACTTCTGAGCGCGGCCGCTACCGTTATCAACGGCGGTTACCGCATCACCCCCCACGTAGGTTTGCGTCTCATCGACGCCGATGGCCGCATCGTAGAAGAACTCACCCCCGAACGCGGCGAGCAGATCCTCACCCACGAAGTCAGCGAGACCATGCGTTTCATCCTCGAATCCGTCGTCAGCGAGGGCACCGGCCACCGCACCTACATCCCCGGTTTCCGCATCGGCGGCAAGACCGCCACCAGCCAAAAACTGCCCCGCGGCTCCGGCCGATACATTTCCTCCATCATGGCCTTCGCCCCCGCCGAGCACCCCGAACTCGTAGCCCTCGTACTCATTGACGAGCCCCAAGGCGCTTACTACGGCGGCCAAGTCACCGGCCCCGTCATGCAAGTGTTGATGGAAAATGTCCTACCCTACCTAGGCATCCGCCCCCAATACAACGAAGCCGAACTAGCCGTGCCCGGCACCGCCCCCGTACTGGTGCCCCAACTGCGTGGACTACCACGAGAAGAGGCGTTGGCACTGCTGAAAGAAGCCCGCTTAGGGTTTGACATCGTAGGCGAAGGTGATACTATAATAGACCAGTTTCCAATTTTTGGTGAGTTGGTGAATCAGGGGGTACGGGTGCTGCTGCGGGTGGGTGGGGACGGGAGCTAAGGTCGCGGCAAAAATTAAAAGATTAAGGTCAAAAAACTTAAGACCCTGGTGCGCTGCCCCAGACCCCGCAAGGGGCGCAACCCCTTGACCCGATGATGGGTGGCGGCAATAACGTTATGAGCACCTTTTTTGTATAGGGAGAGAAAATAAATGCACTTATATCATTACTATGACAAAAGCAGAACGCCTTTTTTGAATATGTCAGATTTGTCAGAAGAAGAATCAATTCAACTGCACACTAAGTTGGCAAAGAAAGACGGCAGTATTTTTGCAATGCGTGATAGTAACGGGCAATATATGAATCAAAGGCGCATTGTCGAACAACGCGCACATTCTATGTTTGTTAGAAAGGGTGGCAACCCTCAAAGAACAACGCCGCATTATATGATACTGGCTAAAGCAGAATTGGAAGAATGTAAAGCATGGTTTTCGGATTGCGCGGTGGTAAAAATACCGTTAGAAGAGTTTGATAAAAATACGCTTTCATTCACATACGGCGATTCATTCCCTACCTTCAAGCCGATTTTTGACGAACAACTCGAATACGATTTATTCTTGTACGATGAAATTTTAAAAGTCATCGCACAGCGCGGCATGCCACCTACCCGCAATAACAATATGTCGTGGCTAGAACCGAGCTACATTGAAGTGCAAGTATGGAGCGATGAAACGATAGACAAATACCGCTGCTAACAGGATGGTGCAAAATGTTTATAGATTACAAATCGCGTATAAACGACCCTACAATTCACAAAATCATGGCGCACGCCTTATTCGACCCCTCACCGGAATGCATCGAAAAAGAAATCGCACTCATCAACAGCGACGATACGACGCAATTTTTTGCATGGGTGGAAAAAGACATTCCTATCGGTATATGTAGTTATGAAATCCACGACAACAAAATCGAAGTACACCTCATCGCAGTAGCCGAGAATGCACGCGGGCGCGGCATTGGCGGCGCGATGATACGCGCGTTGCAAGCACGCCACCACAAGCCCATCGAGGCCGAAACCGACGACGATGCAGTGGCGTTCTACCAAAAAATCGGCTTCTCCGTGCATGCGTTCAGCCACGAAATGCGCGGTCAGCGGTATACCTGCGCACTCCCCTGCCCTACGCACCCGTTGTCGCGTCTATTACAAGACATTCCGCATACGGTTCTTTCGGGCGATGTTGACCGCGCCGTTGTTACTGCCACCATCGACTCCCGCGCGGTGTCGAAAAATGCGTTATTTATCTGCCTCAAAGGCTTGAACGTAGACGGGCATAAGTATATGATGGAAGCCACTCGTGCCGCTGCATCCGCCATTTTGGTGCAGGACAAAGACGCGGCAGAGGATTTCCTGCGCAACGCGCTTGCTGCCGATGCCAACGTAACCCTGCCCACGATTGTCCACGTCGATAACACACGCAAAGCCATGGGCGTTATTGCCGCCAATTTCCACCGGCACCCCGCGCGCAAGCTGCGTTTGGTGGGCGTCACCGGCACCAACGGCAAGACCACGTCCACCCACTTCATCGAGAACATACTGCGTAAAAACGGGCGCAAAACGGGGCTCATCGGCACAGCGGGCGCATTGGTTGATGGCGTGGCATTGCCCATCGCCTTCGCCACCGCCACCACCCCCGACCCCCTCGAATTACACGCCATTTTTGCCGAAATGGTGCGCTTGGGTGTGCAAGACGTGGTCATGGAAGTATCCTCCCACGCGCTGGCACTGCATAAAATGGAAGGCTTGGCCTTCGAAGTCGGCGTGTTCACCAACCTGACACAAGACCATTTGGACTTCCACGGCACGATGGAAAATTATCACGACGCCAAGGCGTTGCTTTTCAAAATCAGCAAATCCGCCGTCGTCAATGCCGACGACCCCAACACATCAACCATGCTCAAATTCTTCACCGGCGCACCGTGTTTGCGGTATAGCTTGCTACAAGAAACCGACCTATACGCACAAAACGTCCGCGTCACGTCCAACGGTATGACCTTCGACCTAACCACCGGTGTGGATACACAATCATACACCCTACCCATTTTGGGGCGTTTTAACGTTTACAATTGCTTGGCCGCAATCGGTGTGGCTCAATTGCTGGGGCTTGCACCCAATGTTTTGCCACAAAGCATCGCCGCCATCGACCCCGTGCGTGGCCGCTTCCAACTCGTACCCAATGACCGCGGCGTGCTGGTCATCGTAGATTATGCCCACAGCCCCGACGGGCTGGAAAATATTATCAAGGCCGTGCGCGATATCACCCCCGGGCGCGTCATCACCCTATTCGGCTGCGGCGGCGACCGCGACACCGAAAAACGCCCGCAAATGGGGTGCATCGCTGCACAATTATCCGATCATGTCATCATCACCTCCGACAACCCGCGCACTGAGCCACCCATGCAAATCATCCGCCAAACCGAAGCCGGCACACGCGATTTGAACACTCCCTACGAAATCCACGAAAACCGCCGCACCGCCATTCACGCAGGTATACAAATGTTGCGCGAAGGCGACGCCCTAATCATCGCAGGCAAAGGCCATGAGAACTACCAAATCATCGGCACAACCAAACACCACTTCGATGACGTTGAAGTGGCACGGGAGTTATTACTCCGCTAATATTGCTCCGTGGACTGCGTCAGCACCTCCTAGCATGCCTGCCGGGCACGCATCGTCGGCACTTCCTTGCCACGAATCAATATCAAACGGCAATCCTTGTTTAAATTTTTTTGGAGGGAGTAAGATTATGCAGTTAATCATCCAAGAAATCGCCGCCGCATGCAACGGCCACCTCATGCACCCCGACGCGGTTGATTTGCGCGTTACCTCCATATGCACCGACACACGCACCCTCGCGCCCGGTGCGCTTTTCGTACCGCTCAAGGGCGACAACTTCGACGGACACAACTACATCGCGCAAGCCGCCGCCGCCGGTGCCATCGTCGCTCTTACGGAAAACGAAACCAATGATTCTCCCATCCCCCTCATCCGCGTATCCTCCACGCACAAGGCATTGTTGGATTTGGCCGCATATTTCCGCCGTATACATAATATAAAAGTCGTAGCCGTCGCAGGCAGCGCAGGCAAAACCACCACCAAAGAAATGATCGCTGCCGTACTGGCGCAACGTTACAAAGTTAAAAAAACACCCGGCAATTTCAACAACCACATCGGCTTGCCCCTGTCCATTTTCCAACTAGAACCCGACGACCAAGTCCTGGTGCTGGAGATGGGTATGAACCACGCCGGTGAAATCACCCCCCTGAGCCACACTGCCGCCCCCGACATCGCCGTCCTCACTTACATCGGTGACGAACATATGGAAAACTTCGCCAACCACGAAGCCGTACTGCAAGCCAACTTGGAAATCGTAGACGGCATGGCACCCGGCAGCACCGTCGTCCTCAACGGCGACAACCCCTTGCTCACCGGCCCCATCGCCGCGCAAAAAACGCAGCCGTTCACCGTGCATCGCTCTGCATCCGCCAACATCATGCAAGCCGAACCACGCGGATTGGCAGAAACGGTGTGCCACTTCCGCATCAACGATACGGACCTTCACCTCACCATTCCATTGCCCGGCAGCCACATGGCCATGAATGCCCTGCTCGCCGCCACCGTAGCCATCGAAATGGGACTTACCCCGCAAGAAATCGCCAACGGCTTCGCATCCATGAACCCACCCGAAGGACGGCTCAGTGTCACGCAGGCCAACGGCATGACCCTCATCAACGACGCATACAACGCCAGCCCCGCATCCATGCAAGAGGCCATCAAGGTGCTGCTGTTGGAAACACCCCACAAAACCCAACGCCGCGTCTGCATCTTGGGCGATATGTACGAGCTCGGTAATATTTCCGAACAACGTCACCGCGAAGTGGGCGCATTTGCTGAAGCTGCGGGCATTGACTTGTTGGTAGCCATCGGCCCGATGGCGCGTTGGTTGCACGAGGGGTATATCGCCGCGACAGAGCGCGTATTTTCTGCGCTGCACTTTGCCGATGTGGACACCTTTTTGGCACAATGGCAAACCATTTTATTCGCTAGGGATACCGTGCTGATCAAGGCATCCAACGGCATGAAATTTGACAAAATCGTTCGCACACTATCGGAGGAATGTTCATGAGCACTGCTGTATATGCCGTATTGGTCGCATTCATCGCAAATATTATCTTGTGCCCATTATTGATTCCAACATTAACAAAATTTAAATTTGGGCAGTACATACGCAGCGATGGCCCCGCTTCCCACGGCAAAAAAACCGGCACGCCTACCATGGGCGGCATTGTTATCATTGCCGGATTTCTCATTTCTGCGCTTATTTTTATGCGAGACAACCCGCAAGCACTGGCCATTGTGGGGGTAACTGTGGCATTCGGTTGCATTGGCTTCATGGACGATTATTTAAAAATTAAACGCAAGCAAAATTTGGGGCTGCGCGCATATCAGAAGTTTTTGGCATTGATGGTGGTTTCGATCGCGTTTGTGCTCTTTTGGCGTACATTGCCGGGATATTCTACGGCAATCATGGTTCCATTCTTGCCGGACACGATGTTGGATCTGGGATTGCTATATCCGGCATTTGCTTGCTTGATATTTTTGAGCGCCACCAACGGGGCCAACCTGACCGATGGTTTGGACGGATTGGCGGCAGGAGTGACCGCGCTCATTGTCGTGTTTTTCATGTTTGCGGCTTGGATATTTGAATCGCCGGTTTTGCCGGTTACGGGGGCTGCAGTGGGTGCATTATTAGGCTTTTTGCTGTTTAATTCGCACCCGGCGCGGTTATTTATGGGAGACACGGGGTCGCTTGCGCTGGGGGGCTTTGTGGCGGCAGTTTCGTTGATGCTGGGCATGCCGCTATTCCTGCTGATTGTTGCGATTGTGTACGTCATGGAGACGTTGAGCGTCATCATCCAAGTGGGATATTTTAAACTGACGGGCGGCAAGCGGTTTTTCAAAATGGCACCCATCCACCACGCGTTCGAACTGTCCGGCTGGCCTGAAACGAAAGTCGTTGCGTTTTTCTACATCATCACGGCAATGGCTTGCTTGCTAGGTTACTTGGCGATTATGGGAGTGTAAAATGGATATAAACGGGAAAAAGGTACTCGTATGCGGTGCTGCGCGCAGTGGCATTGCCGCCGCCAAATTATTAAACAAACACGGCGCGATGGTTACGTTGCAAGACATGAAGACGCAAATCGCCGAGGAAATATTAAACGACCCGCAATTGGTAGGCGTGGCATTTTTTTTAGGTAACGAACCCGACGACATTGTGGGCGGGTTTGATTTTATCGTCATCAGCCCCGGCATATCGATGTACAAACCATTTGTGCAACGCGCGCAATCGCTGGGTGTGCCTGTATGGGGCGAGGCGGAATTGGCCTATCGTTTTTGCTCGTGCCCGATGATTGCCATCACCGGCACCAACGGCAAAACCACCGTCACTACGCTGGTGGGCGAAATCATGAAACGCCACATTGCAGGCACCACGGTTGCGGGCAATATCGGCATCCCTATGACCGGCCAAGTGGAATCGTTGACCCCTGCCGATTATCTTGTGGCCGAAATCTCCAGCTTTCAATTAGAAACCGCCGTCGCCTTCCGCCCGCAGATAAGCGCGGTGTTGAACATGACCGAAGACCATCTTGACCGCCACGGCGACATGGCCACATACATACAAATGAAGGCACGCATCTTCGCCAACCAAAAAGACGGCGATTTTGCGGTGCTTAACTACGAAAACGCCATCACGCGGGATATGAAGCCCCCGTGCCGCACGGTATGGTTTTCGGCTACGCGACTGCCGCGGATTTCTACGGGGGTTTACCTGCGCGATGCTTCGATTTTCGCGCGGTTGGATGAGGGCGATGAGGAGCAATTTATCGCGCAGTTGATGCATGTGCGCGCCCACCCAGAGAATGCGCTGGCGGCTACTGCCATTTGCTTGTGCGCGGGCGTTCCTGTGGATACGATTGCCGCAGGACTACGCGATTTCAAGGGCGTGGCGCATCGTTTGGAATTTGTGGAGACGATTTATGGCGTGGATTATTACAATGATTCTAAGGCAACCAACACAGACGCAGCCATTCAAGGGCTCAAAGCCATGGGCCGCCCTGCGATATTAATTGCCGGCGGGTACGACAAGCAAACCGACTTCACCCCGTGGGTAGCGCACTTTGCCGAGCATGTGAAAAAGCTGCTGGTGATGGGGCAAACCGCCCCGCAAATCATCGCCGCTTGCGATAAATTGGGCTTCTCGGAATATGAACAGGTGGATTCTTTGGAACATGCAGTGCAACGCGCCACCGCCTGCGCCGCCCCCGGCGAGAGTGTGCTGCTCTCACCCGCATGCGCCAGTTTTGATATGTTCGCTAACTTCGAGGAACGCGGCGATAAGTTTAAGGAACTGATACGGAGGCTCCCATGACCCAAACCCGACCGGCCGGACGCGGCACGGGAAGCGCACCCTACGGTACGCGCCCCAGACCCCGCACCAACCCCAACCAAACCAAGCCCACCACCTACGTCAACGTAGGGCAAATGGACTACACGTTGTATTTAGTGGTCATTATTTTGGTTTGCATCGGCGTTATCATGGTGTTTTCAGCAAGCTATGTGACGGCTTCGCATCGCCTGGTATTTCGGCAGGATGCGTTCTTTTTCCTGCGACGCAATGGGTTGATGGCCATTGGTGGCTTTGTGGTCATGAATCTGGTGGCCAATGTGTATTACGGCTGGTATCGCCCGTGGTCGCGGATGTTGTACATAGTAACGATGGTTTTGGTGCTGTTTGTCGTGTTTTTTGGTATTGAAGCGGGCGGCGGACAGCGTTGGCTTGGCATCCCCGGCACGGAAATCAATTTCCAGCCGTCCGAAATCGCCAAGCCTGCCATCATCTTTATGATGGCGTGGATGGTGAGCCAATACGAAAACGGTTTGCGCAAATGGTCGGGGTTTTTTATTTTTTGCGCGGTGGCGGGCGCGATGTCGGTTTTGGTTATTATCACGGGCTTCTCGACAGGTTTGATTGTAACGGTTACGGCATTTGGCATGATTTTTATTGCCAGCCCGCATATTTTACGGTTTGTGATGGTGGGGGTTGCCGGGGTTGCCGGGTTTGCTGGGATTATTATGTTTGGCGCGGGGTTCCGTGCTGCGCGAATTGAGGCTTGGCTGGATCCGTTTGCGTTCCATGACACGGTGGGTTTCCAAACCGTCCAATCCTTGTATGCCATTGCCAGCGGCGGGTTGTTTGGGCAAGGGATTGGCAATTCGCGGCAGGCCACATTTGTGCCAGAGGCGCACAACGACATTATTTTCGCCATCATTGCAGAAGAATTGGGGCTCATCGGTGCGGGTTTTATCATGCTGCTGTTTGTCATTTTTATTTGGCGCGGTATAAAAATTGCGCTGAACGCACCGGATACGTTTAGCTCCATGGTGGCCATCGGTATCGTGTTGACTATCGCGTTTCAGGCCATTATCAACATTGCCGTTGTTACCAACACCATTCCCAACACGGGGGTTACGCTGCCATTTATCAGCTACGGAGGCACGTCGCTGATTGTAAGTATGGCGCTGGCAGGGGTACTGCTGAATATCTCGCGCTACAGCAAAGACCGAAGCGGCGCACCGCCGACTTAATTTTCAATGCAGTTTCAACCGGTTGCAAATTGCAACCGGTTGAAATCCATAAATGATATTTTAAAATGCACTCATGTACATTGGGTGTATTTTTTATGCGGAAATTTCCCCAAATCTTGACAGCGAAGTCACATTATGCAAATAATAGGACTCGTAAGAAAATGCGCGAGGTATGTCATGCCCAAACTCAGCAAAGAAGAACGCAAACGCATCTTTCGCGCGGCATCGTTGCTGACCCAACTGGCAGTGGGCACGATTTCCTGCATCGGACTTTCTATTTTTTGGGGCATTTTCTTGGACAACCGCTTGGGTACGAGTCCTGTATTTGTGCTCATCTTTGTCTTTGTGGGCATGGGCGCGGCTTTCAAATTTATGTATGACACTACCAAACGTGTGGAATAACACCGGCAGAAAGGACATGTGATGAACAACTTCCCGTCAATGGATTTGTACGCAACACGCATGACTAAGGTTATCTGCCTGGTGTTTGTTTTAATTTCCGGCGGTGGGTTGCTTTTTTTCCGTGATTCTAATAGTGCGGTTTTTTCGTTGGGCGCGGCCATTTCTTGCGCGTCGAATATACTCAAGGTTTATTGGTTGAAAAATACCGTGGCGCGTGCAACTGCGCTGGATGCTTCTATGGGTTCCAATTTTGTACGCGGGCAGGGTATGTTGCGCATGTTTTTTACGTTGGCCATTTTGGTGGGTGCCGGTTTCCTTTCGCAAATGGAAGCGCTGGGCATGCCATTTTTAGTCGGTGCGATTTTGGGACTGCTGTCTATGCCGCTGGCCGGTTATTCGATGGGTTTCTTCGCCCGCGCGGATTATATGAACAACACCGAATCCAACAAAGGAGCCGACACCGATGTTTGATGCAAATGTGCCCGTCCATGGCGTTATAACGATTAACGGCTTCGAATTGTGGATCACCAATACGGTGGTTATGGGTTGGGTCATTAGCGCAATTTTGATCATCTTCGCATTGATTGTCCGCTTTAAATTGAAAAATTTCAAAGAACGCCCCACCGGCTTCCAAAACGCCGTCGAAATGATGGTAGACGCCTTTGAAGGCTTTATGAAAGCCAACGGCAACCCTGCCATTGCATGGATGGGTGGTTGGTTTTTTACGTTGTTTACGTTTATTTTACTGGCCAATATAACGGGTATTTTCCCGGGGATGCGGCCGCCTACGGCAGACTGGCCGCTGCCACTGGCGTTGGCACTTACGACGTTTTTCTTCATCCAATTTTCCGGCATCCGTTACCGCGGGTGGAAATACGTCAAGGGCACGTACTTGAACCCGCATTGGCTCTTCCTTCCCGTTAATTTATTGGGCGAATTATCGCGCCCCATATCCCTTAGCTTCCGTATGTTTGGCAACATCTTGGGCGGGTTGATTTTGGTTACGCTTATGTACCAATTGACGCCCTTTTTTGCGCGGTTTGTTTTGCCCATTCCGCTGCATTTGATTTTTGACATTGCTTTCGGTGCCTTGCAGGCCTTTATATTTACCGTCCTTAGCTTGACCTTTGTAGGGTTGGCCGCGGCGGAAAGTTAAAATTGCAAGCCGAATAAAAATGCGCAAAGCGCATCCCGCAGCGAGGAAGCGGAGCAGGGCTTTGCCCGGCGAAGCGGCGGAGATTGTGGCAGCGCCCCATTTAAAAGGAGGCTACAAACATGCAACATCCACTAGCTTTTGTACTTGCCATTGCACACATCGCCGCCGTTATCGCATTGCTCAACGGTATTTTAACCACGATGGGACAAGCCAAAATTGCGGCGGCCGCCATCGAATCCATTGCCCGCCAGCCCGAAGCACGCGGCCCCATCGCCACCAACATGTTCGTCGGTTTGGCTATGGCAGAAACGTCCGGTATTTATGGCTTTGTTATCGCCATCTTGATTTTGTTTGCACGTCCGCTTATCGGCCCGTTTGTTGACTATTTAATGATTATGCCGGGCATGTAATATGAACCAATTCATGTTATTTTTATTGAACGCCAATGTGGAGGAACGCCTGTTTGCCATGGATGCGCAAACATTCCGGCAGTTGATTCCGCATTTGTTCAATTTCATCCCGTTAGCGATTTTTATCACATTTATTTTATACAAGCCGGTTCGTAACCTTTTGAACGAACGGGCTGCTCGTATTGCCCGCGATTTGGACGAGGCCGAAACAGCCCGCACTTCCGCCAATGAATTAAAAGCACAATACGAGCAACGCTTGAAGGACATCGAGTTGGAACGCTCCATCATCTTGGATGACGCCCGCAAACTGGCCACCGAACGCCGCAACCGCGAAATCGCCGAGGTAAAAGAAGAAATCGCCGCCATGAAAACCCGCGCCCAATTGGAAATCGCAGCCGAACTGGCCTACGTCAAAGAACAAGTGGAGCAGTCCATCGTCGACATATCCACCGCCATGGCGGGCAAATTACTCACCACCACCATCAACGCCAAGGCGCACAGCCGCCTATTTGACGAAGCCATGGCCGAATTGGAAGAAACGATTTTCAAGCCGGCCGCAACGTTGTAGGGGGGTGGCTTTATGGCTGATTTAGGCAAGCGTTACGCCACCGCGCTCTTTGAGTTGTCGGCACAACAAGGCTTGCTGGCGAGATATCTCGAGCAAGCAACCATGCTACGTGACGCGTTGCAAGCGGACGAATGCAAATCATTTATCACGCACCCGCGCATTTCCGGCACGGACAAGAAGGCGTTCTTCGATGAAGCATTCAAAGGGAAAATTCACGATCATTTAATGGGTTTTCTCCATTTGACGGTGAACAAAAACCGCGAGGATTTTCTTTTGCCTGCATTAAACGCATTAGTGAAAATGATACGCACCCACCACAATGAAACAACCGCACGCGTTGTGTCTGCGGTGCCATTAAGCAAAAAGCAATTAACCGAAATGGCTGCATTGTTAACGCGCAAATTACACAAAAAAGTGGACATCCATGTGGTAGTTGATCCTGCGGTTATCGGCGGGTTGAGCATCCAAGTGGACGGATTTTTTATTGACCGCACATTGCGCTATCAGCTGCGCAGCATGAAAGAGGAGATTAGCAAATGATACTCAAGCCCGATGAAATCAGCTCCATCATCAAACAGCAAATACAGGCCTATTCGACCAAAGTAGACGTGGCCGAAGCCGGGAGCGTGATTCATGTTGGCGACGGTATCGCCCGCGTGTACGGCTTGACCAACGCCATGAGCGGCGAGTTGCTGGAATTCCCCGGTGACTTGTTCGGCATTGCGTTGAACTTGGACGAGGACTCTATCGGTGCGGTATTGCTGGGCCCCGACGCCACCGTCAAGGAAGGCGACCCCGTCAAACGCACCAACCGTATCGCCGAAGTACCCGTGGGCGACGGCCTGCTTGGGCGTGTGGTAGACCCGCTGGGCCAACCGCTGGACGGCAAAGGCGCGGTCAAAGCATCCGGATCACGCGTGATTGAGCGCATCGCGCCCGGCGTTATCGAACGCAAGGAAGTAAATATCCCCTTGCAAACGGGCATCAAGGCCATTGACTCGATGGTACCCATCGGCCGTGGTCAGCGCGAGCTCATCATCGGCGACCGCCAAACGGGCAAAACCACCATAGCCATTGATACCATTATTAACCAAAAAAATTCCGGCGTGTTGTGCGTTTATGTGGCCATCGGGCAAAAAGCCTCGACGGTGGTACGCATCCAACGCACCTTGGAAGCCGCAGGCGCCATGGACTACACCACCATCGTGGCAGCCAATGCTTCCGACACCGCGCCCATGCAATATATCGCCCCCTATTCCGGTTGCGCCATCGGCGAGGAATGGATGGAGCAAGGCAAAGACGTATTGGTCGTGTACGACGACCTATCCAAACATGCGGTGGCATACCGCGCACTGTCGCTATTGTTACGCCGCCCGCCGGGGCGCGAAGCTTACCCGGGCGACGTTTTTTATTTGCACTCGCGCCTGTTGGAACGCGCGGCATGCTTGGCCAAAGGCGGCACGCTAACCGCCCTGCCCATCATCGAAACACAAGCGGGCGATATTTCCGCCTACATCCCCACCAATGTCATCTCCATTACCGACGGGCAGATTTTCTTGGAGACGGAATTGTTCAACTCCGGCATCCGTCCGGCCATTAACCCCGGTTTGTCCGTATCCCGCGTAGGGGGTGCTGCGCAAATCAAAGCCATGAAACAAGTAGCAGGCCCCCTTCGCTTGGAATTGGCGCAATACCGGGAGCTGGCGGCGTTCTCGCAATTCGGCTCCGACCTTTCGACCGATACGATGTTACAACTGCGCCACGGCGCACGCATCGTGGAAATATTAAAACAACCCCAAGGCCAACCCCTACCCGTAGAGGAACAAGTACTGCTCCTGTTCGCCGCCGCTGTCACACGCCGCGAAACCTACGAACACACCGACGAAGAAACCGGCGAGAAAAAAGAAGTCACCATTGAGAAGCAATTCTTCCGCCCCATCTTGCCACAGCACGTCGTGCGTACCGAAGCCGCCTTCTTGAATTACTTCCGCAACGGCGGCTACTTGGAAATCCGCCCGGAAAACGCCCGCGTGGACATCCTTAAAGAAATCCGTACCCAAAAAGACATCGCACAAACTAGCGAATTGGCCCAACAAGCCACCGCCGCCATCGAAGATTTCCTGTGGATGCCATATGAGCAGTTATTACTAATCCTCAACGACGCCAAACACTTCGATGCGCTGAACTTGACGGCCGAACAACGCCGCCTGACCGAAGACGCGCTGTTGATTTACAACTTCAACGAACGCGAAGACATCCGCGCATTGGTTAAACGCGACGGACACATCACCCCGGAAATCAACGAGCGGCTTTATAAAGCCATTTCGCCCTACAGCCCCTTCGCCAAATTGGCGGGGCGTGGTTTGTCGGCTGAGTTTTTGGATTTGACCCGTTCTGCGCCCATTTTCTTGACGCGCTTGTTGGATCATCGCGCGGTATTTAACGAGCACATCGTCACCATCCGCGAAATCCGCGCCAAAGGCGATGAACTACCCGAAGATTTAAAAACCACACTCATCAGCGACCTGCGCAGCTTATTAACACGCGACGAAATCGCCACGCTGTTTGACAAATTTGATACGAAATAAGGAGCTTCGCACATGCCGTCCATGAAGGCCATCAAACAAAGGCGCGCCAGCGTTACCAATATGCAGCAAGCCATGCGCGCCATGAATTTGGTAGCCACGGCCAAGTTGCAACGCGCCCGTACCGAGTGGCAGCAGATACAAGCGTTTATTAGCGGTACGGACACGGCCATGCGCAACGTAGCCATGGACGAGCGCGTAGCCACGCATCTTTGTGTGCAGGGACACGAATCCCCCGGCCGCAACGCGTTGTACTTGGTCATTTCCAGCGACCGCGGCAAATGCGGCGGTTATAATTTGAATGCAGCGAAAAAAGCCTTGACCCACGCGGCTGAAAACAACAAAAACGCCCAATACGTGGTCATCGGAGCAAAGGGCTACGAATATTTTACAACCCGCGGCCATACCGCCCAATGCGAACCCGCGCCCAAATCGCAACCCTCCTACACCGAAGCACAAGCTTTTGCAAAAATGTTGCTAAACGCATACAGCAGCCAAGATGACGAACAAGGCGCGGATGAAGTGTACATCGTTTATACAAAATTCACGTCCATTTTGGCCACCGAGCCTACGGTGGTGCAGGTGCTACCATTAAACGCGCGGCTGGTCGACGTCAACGAAAATACACACAAACCCATGCTGTACGACCCCGACCCCGGCGTTTTTATCGATCATATGATGCCCATTTACTTGGCGGCGTTTATCTACGGCACCATGATGGAATCCGTCGTGTGCGAACAGGCCGCGCGTATGCTCAACATGGATGCCGCCACCAACAACGCACAAGAAATCATCGAGGACCTCACATTGATGTTCAACCGGCAACGCCAAGGTGCCATTACCCAAGAAATAACAGAAATCGTAAGCGGCGCGAACGCGTTGAATTAATAGGTAGCATAATCGGAAAGGTGATAACATGGCCAACTCAGGAAAAATTTTACAAATAATCGGTGCGGTTATAGACGTGCGCTTCGAAGGGGAATTGCCCGCGTTGTACAACGCCGTAGAAATCCCCAAAACAGATGGAAGTGCGCTGGTATTGGAAGTCGCACAGCATTTAGGCGATAATGTAGTGCGTTGCATTGCCATGGACTCCACGGACGGCCTTTCCCGCGGGATGGCGGCGTTGGATACCGGCAACCCTATTTCCGTGCCCGTGGGCAAAGTGACGTTGGGTCGCATGATGAACGTCCTCGGCCAACCCATCGACAACAAACCCATGGATGATGTCACCGAAAAATGGCCCATCCACCGTAGCGCACCCCACTTCACCGACCAAGCCGCTGCTACGGAAATATTGGAAACAGGCATCAAGGCCATCGACCTCCTTTGCCCCTACGCCAAGGGCGGAAAAATCGGCCTCTTTGGCGGCGCGGGCGTGGGCAAGTCCGTTATCATCCAAGAGTTAATCAACAATATCGCCAGCGAACACGGCGGATTGTCTGTTTTCGCCGGCGTGGGCGAGCGTACCCGCGAGGGCATCGACACATACTTGGAAATGACCGAGTCGGGCGTTATCAACAAGGCCGCACTGGTATTCGGGCAGATGAACGAGCCCCCCGGCGCACGCATGCGCGTAGGCTTCACGGGGCTCACCATTGCCGAATACTTCCGCGATGTGTCCAAACAAGACGTGCTGCTTTTCATCGACAATATTTTCCGCTTTGTACAAGCGGGGGCGGAAGTATCTGCACTGTTAGGGCGCATCCCATCTGCTGTAGGCTATCAACCCACGCTGGCCACCGAAGTAGGCGCGTTGCAAGAACGCATCACCTCCACCAAGACCGGCTCCATCACTTCCATTCAGGCCATCTATGTACCCGCTGACGACTACACCGACCCCTCCGTAGCCACCACCTTCGCCCACCTCGACGCCACCACCAGCCTAAGCCGCGCCATTTCCGAGCTAGGCATCTACCCCGCCATCGACCCTCTCGCTTCCTCTTCCCGCATCTTGGAAAGAAGCATCGTAGGCGAAACCCATTACAACGTGGCCCGCAGCGTGCAATCCGCCCTCCAGCGATACAAAGACCTCCAAGATATTATCAATATTCTGGGCATCGACGAACTCTCCGAAGAGGACAAAAACACTGTCATCCGCGCCCGCAAAATCCAGCGTTTCCTTTCCCAGCCTTTCACTGTGGCCGAGAAATTCTCCGGCATACCCGGCTCTTATGTACCCCTCGCCGACAACGTCGAAGGCTTCCGCCGCATCGTAGCCGGCGAGCTCGACCACATCGACGAGCGCCATTTCCTATATGCAGGTACCGTCGAAGACGTGATTGAACGCCACAACAAATCTGTTGCCGGCCAATAGGAGGCAGCCATGGCAGACAAAAAAATCGAAGTCCGCATACTAACCCCGCACGCACGCACCGCCGCCAATCCCTATAAATATCAAGCAGAAGTAAATATGGTCATTGTGCGCACCACCACCGGTGACCGCGGCTTCCTACCCGGCCACGAGGCGTGTTCTGTCGTATTGGATGCGGGCATCCTACGCATCATCACCGGCGCCGACGCGCCCGAGCTCAAGCTAGCCGTACTGGGCGGCATCGCACAGATGGATGAAGATGTGTTAACCGTAATCACCGAAACCGCCGAATGGCCCGAAGAAATTGACCGCGCACGTGCAGCAGCGGCGCGAGATGATTTGGTTAACCGAATAACCAAGGCTGAATCGGTTGAAATGGATGGCTTGAAGAAGGAATTACGCGCGGCTGATGTGCTAATGGCTGTAGGTGCGATGCCGCCAAGTGGCGTTGCACACGAGAAATAGGGATGATAAGGTCAAAAGATTAAAACCCTGGGCGCTGCCCAGACCCGCAAGGGGGAACCGTTCCCCCTTGACCCCGCGCTGTGCTTCGCTACACGTAATTAAAATGAATGCAAACATAATGCAACACCAAAAACCGCGCGAATGCGCGGTTTTACATTGGGGTCAAGGGGATAATTTCCGCTTGTCGGGGTTTGGGGCTGAATAGCCCCAAGGTCTTAATCTTTTGACTTTAAATCTTTTGATCTTAATCTTTTAATCTTGCTTAGTTCGGGTGATGCGGGGTGTTCGGCGTGTGATTATGTCGATGCGGCGCGGGGTGCGTATGCTGTTCCATCGTCGCTCTTCCGATAAAGCTCAAGCAATATAAACCAGCCAGCGCTATAATCGTGTATATGATTCGGCTAACGACGCTTTCCATACCGCCAAATATCACCGCAATCAAATCAAATCTAAAAAGGCCAATGAGCCCCCAGTTGATTGCGCCCAAAATAACCAGCGACAATGCAACCCAGTCCCAATTTCTGTACCTCATTGATCTGCCTCCTTCCTGTTTTTTCTCACCTAGTATGACACCAGGAAAGAAAATTATTCGCTGGGAAAAGGAGGATATTAAAGCAGTACACCATATACAAACATCAGCACAAACGCCAAGCATCCCAAGAACATGAGTAAATTTATGAAAAAATCTGCGCGCCTTTTTCGGGGGCGTTTTTTTGTTTCGTTTGCGGTGATGATGGGCGCGTGGGCGTGTGTTATGGGAAAGTTGGCGGGCAGCGGCTTGCGGTTGCGTGCCAAATAGTTGGCAATGATTTGCTCGGCTTCTTCTACCATATTGGTGGGTATGTTCTTGGCATCGGGCTTGACGATGAAGATGGCTTGCTCGTACCACGATTTGGTGTCGCCTTGGATCAGAATTACACGTTCGGTGGTTGTCATGATGCGCCTCCTGTTGTGCGCTTTTTTGTGCGCCTCTTTAATGAAAGCTTCGCCACCGTCGGCTTGCGCTATACCTAAGCATCACCTATAATTTTCCAAATACGAGTTGAGGAGTGAACCGCATGTCTACCATCGGTACAAACATTGAGGCCAACCGCCGCTACATGCATTGTCCGTCTTTCAAATCCGGCATGGCACAAAGCGACCAGTCGAAGGAAGTACCCGCGCCGCCGTTCCATCATGAACCGCAGGGCGAAGTAATTGTTTTACCCGCGTTTGAGGGCGCATTATCTACGCCCGGGTATGCGGAGTTGCTGGACACGCGCCGCTCGATGCGCAAATATGACGAAGGCAAACCCATGACCCAACAAGAATTGAGCTTCTTGTTGTGGAGTGCACAAGGCATCCAATTTTTGCGGGCGCATTCTAGTTTGCGGCCTACGCCGTCGGGCGGGGCGCGTCATCCGTTCGAGACTTACATCTATGTACGCAATGTTGAAGGCTTGACACCCGGCATCTACCATTACGCGCCGCAAGCTAATATCGGAGAAAAAGTTTGTACCATTTGGAAAAAAAGCGACCTGCCTAACGAGCCTACCATTACCGAAATGCTCGTAGGGCAAAAATGGGCCGCCAACGCACCGGTAGTGCTTTTTTATACCTGCGTGCCTTACCGGGCAGAGTGGCGTTACGTACACATGGCGCACCGCGTCATGCTCATCGACTTGGGTCACTTGGGGCAAAATGTCATGTTATCTGCCGCCGCGTTGGGGCTGGGTAGCTGTTGCATGGCTGCCTTTGACCAAGAATTGTGCGACCAAGCGCTGACGATCGATAGCATCAACGAATACACCGTATACGCCATCGCGGCAGGCGCAACAGTACAATGAGCCGCATTATTTGCAATCCCCTTCCCCTGCCCTATCGCTATCAAGCTAAGCATGACGGCAAGGGCGGCGCAGCCATGTTCCGCGAGGCCGCCGACCCCACGTTGATTCGTTTCAAGTCGCATTATTTGCTGTTTGTGTCCATGAGCGGCGGATTTTGGTATTCGCAGGACTTGGCGGAATGGCATTTCAAAGAGACACCCTAGCTACCCAACTACGACTACGCGCCCGACGTACACGAAGTCAACGGACGCGTCATCTTCAGCGCATCACGCGGGGATAAGCCGTGTACTTTTTTTGGCAGCTATGACCCCATCAACGAGCCGTTTGAGCCCATCGCATCGCCGTTTATCTTTTGGGATCCGGCGCTGTTTGCCGACGATGACGGGCGGCTGTACTTCTATTGGGGCTGCGGCAACGAGCATCCCCTGTGGGGCATTGAAATGGACGCAAATTTCACTCCCCTCGGCGAAAAGGTCGCCGTCATGCGCGCCCGCCACGACATACACGGCTGGGAACGCCACGGCGAAAATAATTCCAACCCCACCGCCCACCCCTACATTGAAGGCGTGTTTGTGAACAAGGTCAACGGAAAATATTACTTGCAATACGCCGCGCCCGGCACGGAGTTTAACGTCTACGCCAATGGTGTGTATGTAGCCGACGCACCACTTGGGCCATTCACTTACCAAGTGCACAACCCATTTTCGTCGCGGCCGGGTGGGTTTGCCACGGGTGCGGGGCATGGCAGTACCTTCCAAGACTTCGCGGGCAACTGGTGGCATATTGCCACCATTCGCATCAGCGTCAATGAAATGTTCGAGCGACGGCTGGGGTTATTCCCCTGCGATTTTGACGCGGACGGCGTCAAGTTTTGCAACCAGCACTTCGCCGATTATCCCTACGCGCTGCCCGACGGAAAGCGCTCGGACATGCAACGCATCGCGCCCATGTGGAACCTACTTTCCTACAACAAGCCCACAACGGCCTCGTCGCACCAGCTCAACCACGCCCCCGCACTGGCCGCCAACGAGGACATCACCACTTGGTGGGCCGCCGACGCAAACGACTCAACCCCATGGTTGCAAATTGACCTGCGCGATACCTGCGCTGTACACGCCCTACAAATCAACTTCGCCGACCATCAAACACCCCTGCCCCACGCATGGGATACTCACGCCGATGCACAAGCCCACGGCCGTGTAATCTACAGCGACCGAGGCGATGTGTCTTTCCTATTACAAGGCTCCACTGACGGCGAACATTGGACAACCATCAAAGACACCCGCAACGCCCCGGAGGACAACCCACATGATTTAATCGTGTTGGACACGCCCACGCGCTTGCGTTATGTGCGTATTTCCTACATTTCCCAAGCGGTGCAGGGCACCATTGCACTTAGCGGATTGCGCATATTCGGCATGGGCAACGGCACGCCGCCCGCACCCATCACCTCCTTCACCGCCAAACGCTCCGCCTGCGGCATGGACGCTAGCCTCACATGGGAAGCCGCCACCAATGCCGACGGGTACAACCTTCGCTATGGCACCACCCCCGACAAGCTATATAACAGCTGGCAAGTCTTTGGCAAAAACGCACTCAAATTCACCTTCCTAACCAAAGACAAACCCTGCTACCTAGCCATCGACAGCTTCAATGAAAACGGCGTAACCCCCGGCACTACGCAAAAAATCGATTAAACAACCACACCCCAGCACAAACCAACGGACATGTCAACACTAGGCATGTCCGTTTTGCATTGTATACTCCCTCCAAGTCATCGGCGTATCCTAGACATCCAACATGTAACACGGCTCTCATGACAAACGTATGCAAACGTCCCTGCGTGCATCCCGTACAACACATGCCCCCGGATCGAATCGTTACCACCGGACTACAGACTCACAAAAACCTCTGGCCAGAGAGAGTC